>ENA-OFDP01000088-OFDP01000088.1-metagenomes-genome-assembly--contig:-NODE-88-length-42452-cov-7.216077_pt1 | contig 42452 bp, 54 predicted proteins | sample MGYA00153389_OFDP01 | MGnify analysis MGYA00153389
CCAATTCCCAATTCCCAATTCCCAATTCCCAATTCCCAATTCCCAATTCCCAATTACCCATGATTGACAATCTTTCCTTGCCCGAATTGGTAGCCCAGATGTTCGTAGTGCGCGCTTCTGGATGCTTGTTTGACCACCAAATTCGCTATCCCGAATGGGAACCAACGGCCAGCAAACTTCGCTATTATCTGGAAAAGTTGGGCGTCGGCGGTGTGATTTTGGTGGGGGGAAGTGCTGCGGAATTGGCGGTTCGATCGCACCAATTGCAATCTTGGGCAAAATTTCCGTTGTTGTTAGCTGCGGATATCGAAGAAGGTGTCGGTCAGCGGTTTGCGGGGGCGACTTGGTTCGGGCCACCGATGGCAATTGCCGAAGTGGCGCGGCACGATGCAGGTAAAGCCGATCGATATGCCGAACAAATGGGCGCTGTCACGGCGATCGAAGCTAGGGCGATCGGTCTGAATTGGATTCTCGCACCAGTAGTTGATGTTAACAACAATCCCGACAATCCCGTGATTAACGTCCGCGCTTTTGGCGAAACATCGGAAATTGTCGGCAAATTAGCCAGTGCTTTTATTCGCGGCGCAGGCGAACACCCGGTTTTGACGACAGCTAAGCATTTTCCCGGCCACGGAGATACGGCGGTTGATTCTCACTTAGAATTGCCGGTTTTGCCACATTCGCCAACTCGATTAGCCGAGGTTGAGTTGCCTCCTTTTGTCGAGGCGATCGCAACTGGAGTCGATGCTGTAATGAGCGCTCATTTGCTGATTCCGGCTTGGGATGCCGAGTTTCCCGCTACTCTTTCTCGCAAAATTTTGATTGGGAAGCTGCGGGAAGAGTTGGGATTTGAAGGTTTGATCGTGACGGATGCTTTGGTGATGGGGGCGATCGCCAGTAAGTACGGCGCTAATGAAGCTGCTGTTTTGGCCGCTGAGGCTGGGGCTGATGTTTTGCTGATGCCGCTTGACCCGGAAGGCGCGATTTTGGCGGTCTGCGAAGCTGTTACTCAAGGGCGGATTTCCATATCACAAATCAAGGAATCTGTCAAGCGAATTTGGAAAGCTAAAGCTAAAGTCGGTTTGTTAGTAAAGGAAAAGGAAAAAGCAGCAGATGCAAAATCGATCGAGTCGATCGACTTAAGTTTGCTGGCAAATCCCGAGGCAAGGGCAACTGCTGCCGATATTTTGCGAGATTCTTTGAAATTTGGTGGTTCTTTGCCTTTAGTGCCAAGAAAGCTCTCCCAGAACCAGGTTTTGCGGAATTTGATTGTTGTAGATGATGTTTTGGGGTGCGAGTTTTTGGGAAAACACACTCCGGCGATCGCTCTGCCCGAACAGTTTGGTTACAAATTGCAACTGATTGACGATCGCACAGGGGCGATCGTAGATAATACAGATCCAGAGCATTTTTCTCCGACACTGCTGCAAATTTTCATTCGCGGCAATTGCTTCCGAGGCAGTGCTGGCTTAACCCAAGCCGCTCAAGATTGGTTTAAGAAACTATTAAAGACGGGAGAATTACAAGCTGTCTTAATTTACGGAAGTCCCTACGTTTTAGAGCAATTTTTGCCACACTTGCCTGCGAGTATTCCTTATATATTTTGTTTCGGGCAGATGCCGACAGCACAATCCCTGGCTCTAGAATTGCTGTTCGGCACTGACAAAACGGGTAATGCTTGAGTTTTGCCTCACTGCTGCATCGGGACTTAAATCGATCGACCCGGTTTCTAGCAAGAAATTTTGCCTGATGGTGGCAAAGCATCTATCCAGAAACCGGAATCGGGGGCCTAAGTCCTAAATCGAGCTTTTCAGCCGGGCTTGTTAGCCGGGAAAAAGCGCCCGGTCTCAAAATCTGAATAAAGATCCGATCGCTTACTCATCATTCGTATAAGTTTTTTTAAATTGGCGAGTGAATAGTATCTGTGTATACAGAAAAAAAAATAACTTACATATCAGGAAGTTTGGATTATATTATTACCAGGGCCATAAATTTTTAGTAAAACCTTGAGGGCGCATTATGATTCACTCAACTATCAAACTCCACTACTCTTTAGATGTTATCCAAGATGAAGCGCGCCACCTCGTACACGAAGGCGTCTTGAGCCGGCAACAGCCTATCTACACCCTCTGTCAGTTCATCCCGCCCCGTGAATGGTCCTGCGTCGAGGGAGAACTCGAAAAGTGCGACTTCTTGCTGCGCGATCGCATCGCCGACTTGATCGGTTCGGAAAATTGGGACAATGACTAAAGTTTGGTTCTGTTAGATAAGTTTACAACTAAACTCCGGCCGTGTTAAAGATGCTTGATTCTTTAATCCTGGGAATTTTCGGCGCGCAAATTTTCCAATTCGGCCCTCAGCGCTGTCATTTGTGCAGTCAATTCTTGAATCTCTTTGATATCAGGCTGTACAACGGATTTGGGGGGAGTGTCAGTTGCTGTATCCGATTGCTGATGCGAGACGGATTCGCTTTCTGCATTCTCCCCATCGCCCGGTTGAGAGAAAATAGTATCAACAAAATTCCGCGCTTCTCGATCGGTCATTTCTCCTTTTTCCAGCAATTCATCGGCCAGTAAGCCCAAATCTGACTGTGTGAGTTTGTCCAGATTTTCCGATCGCTTCAGAGGATCTTGCAATGTCTCAATTAAAAAAGAAGTTGCACCTAAAGTTAGGTGAAATCCTGTTTGCAGTATTTGAGGCAGGTTGTCGAGATTCATCTAAAGATGCCGCTAGAAGGTTTTTGGGAGTTTCGCTCATGCAGCGAGTTAGCCACTTCTGAGCCGGAAAATGCGCCGTTGTCGATCGCGATTCAAGAAAAGTCAGCTTTTAGGGGATGGCTTTCCGTTGTTCCAATATTAAAATTATCATTACTTCGCAAATTAGTAAATGTCAAGTGTAAAGTTTTGTAACTATAAATAGAAACCTCGCACTCAAAAAGTCAGTCTATCAGGACTTACGCATGGGGGCGAGAAACCCGGTTTCTACGAAAATTTGCGACGAGGAACGAGAAATACAGGAAGAAACCGGGTTTCTGAGGTCAGCGTGCATAAATCTAATCTATTTGAAATTTGAGATTTGAGATTGAATCCAATTAAGGATACAGCGCCTCGCCGGTGGATGGGTCAAATATAAATAGTCGATCGAAGTCAAGCTGTACAGTTAGCCGATCGCCAGATCGCAAGCGGACACTCGCAGGTACTTGTAACTGTATAGTAGTTTCAGTGCTCAACGAAGGCAAACTCGCCCGGATCAAAGTTTCTCGCCCCAGAGGTTCCACTACTTTTACCTCTACATCAAGAGGGACTTTTTCTAAGGCCCAAAAATCAGTTTTTAAATCATCATTTGCTGCTGTTTGTGACGTAAAAATTTCTATATTCTCGGGACGGATGCCCAAATCAAATCCTTGTCCTTCTCTTGGCTGCAATTTTTTCTGAATAGAGGGCGGACAGGCTAAAGATTGATTCCCAACTTGAAAGAATTCGTTAGCATAAATTGCCGGCAAAATGTTCATGGCGGGATTGCCTAAAAATGTAGCAACCATCCGGTTCGCAGGTTTCGTGTAAATGCTTTGCGGGTCTCCAATTTGCTGGATTTTTCCCCCATTTAAGACTACAATTTTATCAGCTAAAGTCATCGCTTCCACTTGGTCGTGGGTGACGTAAACTGTGGTAATTCCCAGCCGTTGATGCAGTTGCTTGAGTTCGGCTCTAGTGTCGTCTCGCAGTTGGGCGTCAAGGTTGGAAAGCGGTTCGTCTAAGAGAAATACTTTCGGTTCCCGGGCGATCGCCCTTCCGAGTGCTACCCGCTGCTGCTGTCCGCCTGATAGCTGTTTCGGCTTACGATTGAGCAGATGGTCGATCGAGAGCGATCGGGCTACAGTTTCCACTCTTTCTTGAATTTTTGCGGCGTCAACATTCCGCATTCGCAATCCAAAAGCCAGATTTTCGCCCACAGTCATGTGCGGGTAAAGCGCGTAGTTTTGAAATACCATTGCCACATCCCGCTGTCTAGCCGGAATGTTATTAACTAAATTATCTCCGATGTAAAGATTGCCAGAAGTTGCCGTTTCCAAACCTGCGATCGTCCGCATGATTGTAGATTTTCCGCAGCCGGAAGGCCCGACTAATACCCAAAATTCCCCATCCGGGATTTTGAAACTAATGTTTTCGATTGCGGTGACGTTTTGATAGCGTCGGGTAATATTTTCTAAGCGAACATTAGCCATTTGTTAGTAGTTACTGGTTAGTAGTTATTGGTTGCTGATTTTTAGTTTTGGTCTTCGCAAAGCTTGTCTAATTCTAAAACTGTGCGGGCTAATTCTTCAACGATCGGCGTTGACTCAGCTTGGTATGACTACAGCCATCTACAATAGCTGTAATGATATCACCTTCCTCCGTTGTGGATGGGAGTTGGGCCGCCCTCGCTGCTTTCCGCCACCGTCAAGCAAAAGTGCGATCGCCTCATCTTCCGAAGCCCCCTGCTCTAAAGCTATACTAGCAGTACCCAACAAATGAGCGATGTAGGGAACACCCGAACCTTTGCGGATTTGGGTTGCGTGCAATTCGGCGGTCTAGGTGAGGGCTTGCGAAAATCGGTTTTATAGTATCATATAAGTTACCTTATTTAATCAAGTCATCGCAGGCGAATCCCCTGTAAACTTAAAATTATCAAAGAGAGGTTGCGATCGTGACAGCTACTATAATTTCCTCTAAAAATGCAGACCAAAAATCAGAGCCAGAATCTCCGCCAGAATTAGGAAATATACCAGAAATTCAACCCGAATCCAAGCCAGAAAAAGTCCTATCTCTCGAAGATTTTTTAGTCAAGCCCCCTGATAGAATGGAATGGGTTGACGGCAACTTAGTGGAGAAAACAGGAATGACATTCAAGCACGGTCTCGCTCAGTCTAAATTATCTACATCCTGGAGAAATTACAAAGATTCCAGCGGACAGGGAGGAGAAGTTCTGACAGAAGTCCTTTGCCGCACTAACAAACAGGGCCGCCGTCCCGATGTCGCTTACATCACTCCTGAACTATTGCCGCCATCGGGCAATTTTACATCATTTTCCCAAAGTTTTTCCTTGATAGCGGAAGTTGCTTCCCCCGAAGACAGCGGCGAAGAATTATTTGCCAAAGCACGAGAATATTTGGAATCGGGATGTTTAGAAGTTTGGCTGCTGTTTCCTGAAGCTAGATTAATCTTTGTGAATTCTGGGGAACGCTGGCTGTTGTTTAATGCGGATGAAGTGGTTGAGACTCAAAGGGTACTTGCAGGTTTTAGCGTAGCTGTCAGCGAATTATTAGCATAAAAGAATTGCCAATAATGCCATCTTATGAAATAATCTAGGATGTTGCAATTTTAAACTATAGCGAATCCCAACAATAAAAATATAATGGATAGATTTCGAGTAGAAGTTATTTCACAAACGCCAAATCCCCAACAAGTAATCTACGCAGCCCTCCATCAAGATTATACCGAGAATTTCGTATTTGACGATCGCGATTCCTGGCCCTCAGACGCAGAATGTGGCGAAATTATCGTCAAAAGGCTCCTCGCAGGCGATCGGGGGCATTACGGCCCCTTAGAACATCCCCAAATCATCTTTAATTGCGGCTACTTTCCCCACAGCGTCATGCAGCAAGCCAGGACACATCGTGTAGGAGTATCGTTTGATGTTCAATGCCTCGCGGCTGATACTACAATTACTTTTGTGAACTGTGAAGGTGAGAGCAATCACCAGTTGAAAAAAACAATTGGAGAATTGTACGACCTTTGGAGTAACGGTGAAAAAGGAATTCGTCAAAGGTCTATTCGGGGTAAAAATGGGGAAACACCCGGTCAATATCGGCGTGACTGCAAACAACGCATTCGTAAAATGCGCTTGCGAGTTCTTAACGAAGAAACCGGACTATTTGAAGTTGGGCATATTAAAGATGTAATGTGCAGCGGTCTTCAGCCTGTTTACCGGGTAACTTTAGAGGATGGAAAAACTTTAGATTGCACTGTTAATCATCGCCTGTTCACGTCACAAGGCTGGCAAACGATGGGAGATGCAGTTGGTTTAGTGACCGATCGTGATAGTAGTGCAGCTACAACTACAAAACCTTGCTATTTGATGTGTAATGGCTTGGCAGTAGTAGGTAATGGACTTTATAGAAATCGGGAATGGCTTCAACATCAAATTACAAAAGGATTGTCTGCACCGGAGATTGCACAGTTATCTCAATGTTCCATAAATACTGTGAGATTATGGGCTGCTAAGTATGAATTATCTTTAAACCAAAAAGATAGTAGATTTTCTCAAGCACAAAAACCTTGGAACTATAACCCTGATGCTGTTTACCATGACAAAAGTTGGCTAGAGGAGCAACTGAAGCAAGGAGCTCATGCTGATGAAATGGCAGAATGGGCTAACTGTTCAATAGAAGCTATAAAAAAATGGATTTATGCCTACGATTTATCTCTAAACAAGAGAGCGACTGGTACAGAAACACCTTGGAATAAAGGTAAGGGTGGCTACTGCTTGAATCTTTCCGAAGAAAGCCGTCAACAGCGCATAGCAAATGCTAAGAAATACACAAAAAAAGGAGAAGAATCGAATTTCTGGAAAGGAGGCACGTCTACAGATCGGGAATTAATAGGTGCATGGACAAGACAAATTGCTCCACAAGTTCACAAAAAATTTAACTACATTTGCCAAAAATGTGAAAGAAGGGGGGGTATTCTTCATGCTCATCATTTAATTCCTGTCTTTGCTGATGAATCTTTGGCTTATGAATTTGATAATCTAGTGACTTTATGCAAAGAATGTCACGAATATCTTCATCAAAACAACCAAGAAGCTGAATTTGCCAAATCTTACCAACAAATAATAGCAACTGAAAATTGGCAACCCAAACCTAAGCCTTTGGGTAGAAAGCTGCAAGCGCATCCGGTTAAGGTTAAAAGTGTAGAATACCTTGGGCAACAAATGACTTACGATCTAGAAGTTGAAGGTTCTTGGCATAATTTTGTTGCTAATGGAATTATAGTTCATAATTCCCTGCGCTATACAGGAAATCAATTTTTAGATGCAGCGATCGGCAAAAAAGATATAGAAGATATTTTTTACCTGCGTCCAGTAGATTATTACACCGATCGCGAAGGCAAGAAATATTACTATTCTCCCGAACAAAGACAAAAAGATTTAGAGTGGTGTCTAGAAGCAGCTAAACGTTATAAAATAGACTTCGACGGCGGAATGTCCGAGGAACACGCCAGAGGCAAATTACCCTTTGACTACCGCCAGCATTTTGTAGTTAGTTTCAATTTAAGGTCTTTTCTACATTTTTCCGACTTGAGAAACAAGAAAAATGCTCAACTGGAAATTCAAAAACTCTGCGAAATGATGTGGCCTCATTTTGAAAATTGGGCACCCGACATTGCCAAGTGGTACACAAATACTCGTCTCGGAAAAGCCAGACTAGCCCCGTAATATACAGCATACTCCACGTTTATGAAGTGTAGTAGGGACACGGCACTGCCGTGTCCCTACAGGGATCTGGGGTATACTTCATAAACGTGGAATCTGCTTTAGCAGAAGGAAGAAGGAAGAAGGAAGAAACAAGATGAAACTAAAAATCCTGCAACTGCATGAATCAGCTATAATTCCCAAATATGCCCACGATACTGATGCTGGACTGGACTTGTTTTCGATAGATGAATTAGAAATAAATCCGGGAGAAAGCCAGTTAATTCATACAGGCATATCCATAGAATTGCCCCAAAAAACCGAGGCGCAAATTCGTCCCCGCAGCGGTTTAGCTCTCAAGCACCAAATCACTGTACTCAATGCACCAGGAACCATAGATGAAGGCTATCGAGGCGAAATCGGAGTAATATTAATCAATCATGGTCAAACTTCGTTTCAAGTCACAAAAGGCATGAAAATTGCTCAAATGGTAATCGCGCCAGTAATTCGCGTGGAAATTGAAGCAGTAAAAATTTTAAGTATCAGCTCTAGGGGAGATAATGGATTTGGTTCGACTGGCATCTCGGAATAAATCTCTTGTCTCAATACAGTTCTAATTCTACATTTTAAATGGACAATACACCAGACAACTACGAACCACGTCACAGACCAAATTGGGACGAATACTTTTTAATGTTGGCAAAACTAGCCGCAACTCGATCGACTTGTCTGGCATTTCCCGTAGGTGCGGTAATAGTCAAGAATCGGCAAATTTTAGCCACAGGTTACAACGGTTCGCCGTCAGGTTCGGCACACTGTACGACTCAGGGCTTCTGCTATCCTGGTTTGAGTAGTTGCGACGCCAGCAAAATTTTGCCCTCGCGGGCCGTGCACGCTGAAGCAAATGCGATCGCCAAAGCTGCAAAACACGGAATATCTACTGCTGGCGCCAGTATTTACGTCACCTTAGAACCCTGCATCTATTGTTTGAAATTAGTGATTGCGGCTGGGATTAGGGAAATATTTTATGAAACGACTTTTAACAGCGGCGAAAAAGCTGCTTTGAGAGATACTTTTATCAGTGAAGGTATTGTTGAGTTGAAACAAATTCAGCTATCAGAAGATACGGCAAAAAAGGCGGCTTTGTCTCTGCTGCATCCTACTTCTGTACCCAAAGATGGTTTAATCGGTATTCCTGGCAATTTGTAGGTTGGGGCTATGGAACAACTCTCTACTATCAGGAGTAACGGAGGATACGGCAGTGCCGTTTCCCTACCCTAAAATAATTGATTACGCTCGCGAGAGATGTAACTATCGCCCGATTAATTGTAGGGAAACGGCAGTGCCGTTTCCTAACTGTGGGTAGGGAATAAGATGCTATATTGTAGGGCTAGCAGTGCGCACCTACAGATAGAGTTTATGCGTCCAAAACTATAACTCTTAACAATCAACATCTAATCAAACTCATTCACTGCTTGCAAATAGTCGATCGCCGCATCTATCCTTGAAGAATACTTAAAAGCAAACTGATCGAACCAATATCTCTCATCGGAATCCTTATCCAACTTTTTCAGCCAAACCTGAGCTTGCCTAACTTTCTGTCTGTGCGTTTGTACGTCCAACTGCGGCCCCGCAACTTTTGCTGCTGGCTGCTGTTCCAGTGAAACGGCTTCCTGAGTTTTATTTTGCGCTTCATACTCAGCCTTCAGCGGTTTCGGTACAGCCACTTCCTGAGTTTTATTTTGCGCTTCATACTCAGCCTTAATTTGAGCTAAGTCCTTGTCCATAGCACCAGCATACGAATTTAAATCTGATATTTTAAATCCTTCATTTGACCGTAATACTGCTGGTGGTAAAGGCGCTTGTGATTCTTGCACCGCAGGCTGACTTTTCAACTCAGCATTTTTTTGAGATGCTTGATATTCTGCCTTAAGTTCAGCTAACAGGCGATCGATCGATTCCATAACTTAAACCCCTCCTAAAAAATGCTGCTGGGCCAACTGGCACAAATACGATCGCACGAATGAACTTCGCCCGCCTCCTCAATCTGTGATTGCATTTAGCAATACTTCGGTCAGTGTCATTCCTTCAATATCATCCATCGTGACTGTATCAACGATATCGAATTTAGCCCCAGCGCTTTGCAGTTCGTCATCCAATATTTTGAGAAACTTAGTAGCTTCCGGCGCATTCCCTACTTGAATGAAAGAAATCGCCAACTCTTCATCTCGATCGAGCTTGCGCGAAGCTTCTATAATTGTTTTCATTACTTCTTTGCGATCGTCCGGTTCGCCATCCGTCACCACTAATATTGTTTCCCCATTTTGCTTGGTCTTACCGGATGCTTTGCGCTGAAAATAACTGTTCAGAGCGTCTTGCAGTACCGCAGCCAAATTTGTAGTTCCAGAAGGTTCGTTTTCTTGGAATATTTGCACGACTTTAGCTACTGTTACGTTGTCGTAGCGCTTGAAACGACCGGAAAATACATAAACAGTCATCCCATCCGGGTCTAGTTCTTCGCATTTGTTCGCCAGGGCGATCGTCGATTCTTGCATCAGCGCCCACCGACTTTTACCGCCAGCTTGGTCTTTCGTATACTACCACTTTTGTCAATGATGATTGTATAGTCACGGTTTTGAAGCATCAGATTTTTCCGGTTAATTAAGTTTTTTCAAAAAAGTGTAAAACCAGCGAGCAGAAGCTGTTGAGCTTTGGTTGCTCGCTGCATTTTTTTAGTTGATTTGCGATCGCAAATACCGGAATTTAAGCTGCAACTAAAGCATCTTTAAGCGGCTTCCAGGTAAAAGCTCGATCGCCCCCCATCTCCACTGCTATTTTAACTCGCGGTTCCAACGTCGGCAAAACAGTCAAATACTCAATCTCCTGACTCGACAAAATCTGCCCTTCAATAATCCAGAGCACCAGTCCTTTTGCTTTCTGCGGCAAATTGTCTAATTGAGTTTGCAACATCGGCGGCACATAGTACGTGTAACCCACAGCCCCTTCATTGCCAGTAGTTTTCTTACCCAAATGTGGTGGCCGCACCCCGTGAACCCCGGTTAAATACATCGCCAAATCGCCCAAACCCCGAGCCGTAATGCTGTACGCACCGTAGCCCGCAGCCCTCAGCCTGCGCAGGTAGCGCCCCTCAAATCCCCCTTCTAAAGGAACGTACAAGGCTAGGGAACCCGACTTTTCCAAATCCCGAATCATATCCGAACCACTCGTAATTAGTCCCATAAATTTGTGTTGCGTACTGCGTTAAGGTTAAGTTTGGTCGATCGCCCAAGTGCGAACTGTAAGTATTATAAATCCTCAAGCTGAGGCAAAATATTATCCTTGCGGCCTTGACAAACGGCAAACACTTCGTGTAGAGTTATGAACTGTCGCCGTAAAAGGATACTAAGTAGCTTGCCGCTTAAGTCCTGGCACAAAAAAGCAAGACCGAGGCAAAACTCGGAGATCGAACAGGTAAAAAACCTCGAATCTCAACCCTTGCAAGACTTCCACAAGCTAGCTCCCAAATTTAAAACTTAAATTTTAAACACCGAGGAAAGCTGTTGGTTGATAACAGTTAATTGCAGGAACACTGAAATAGATGTTTCTGCACAAGAGCAAGCGGATTGACGTAATTCTCGCAATCCGAAACCTCTTGCGTAAATAAAAGGAAAAAAATCCGTGTCAGTAGGCATCCTTGGTACAAAACTAGGCATGACTCAAGTGTTTGACGCTGAAGGGAGAGCAATCCCCGTCACCGTCATACAAGCAGGGCCTTGTACAGTAACTCAAATTAAAACCAAACCAACTGACGGCTATAGTGCCGTTCAAATTGGATACAGCGAAGTTAAACCAAAGGCTCTCAACAAGCCAGAATTGGGACACCTTGCCAAGTCGGGGGCGAATCCGTTGCGCCACTTGCACGAATACCGCTTGGAAGACACAAGTTCATTTGAGTTAGGTCAACAACTAAACGCTGATACTTTTACACCGGGACAAATAGTAGATGTCATCGGTACAAGCATCGGTAAAGGTTTTGCAGGCTTTCAAAAGCGCCACAACTTCAAACGAGGCCCCATGTCTCACGGTTCCAAAAATCACCGCGAACCTGGATCGATCGGACCTGGAACTACTCCCGGTCGTGTTTATCCCGGGAAGAAAATGGCAGGACGTATGGGCAACGTTCAAGTCACCGTCCGCAAGCTAACAATTGTCCGGGTGGATACAGAGCAGAATCTGTTGCTCATTAAAGGAGCCGTCCCCGGCAAACCTGGCGCCTTAGTCAATGTTGTGCCTGAGAAAAAAGTTGGGTGGTAGTCATTAGTCAGCAGTCATTAGTCATGAGTCATTAGTTATTAGTAGCAGAACGCAAATAACAATAGACAACAGACAACAGACAACTAACAACAGACAACTAACAACTAACAACATACAAAGGACAAAAGATATGGTTAACTGTGTAGTGCGAAATTGGCAAGGCGAAGAAGTTGGAGAAACAACTTTAGAGCTGCGCGTAGCCAAAGAAGAAAATGCCTCTCACATCGTTCACAGAGCATTGACGCGACAATTAAACAACGCTCGTCAAGGTAATGCTTGCACCAAAACTCGAGCGGAAGTTAGAGGTGGTGGCCGCAAACCGTGGCGTCAAAAAGGAACAGGTCGAGCCAGAGCAGGTTCTATTCGTTCTCCCCTGTGGCGGGGCGGCGGTGTCATCTTCGGGCCGAAGCCGAGAGACTTTGAAGTCAAGATGAACAAAAAAGAACGCCGTCTCGCTCTGCGGACAGCATTCTTCAGTCGTACCGAAGACATGATTGTGGTTGAAGAATTTGCAGAGCAATTTCCGAGACCGAAAAGCAAAGAATTGCTGAGTGCGATCGCCCGTTGGGGTATCGAACCCAACAAAAAAGTTCTGTTAATCTTGCCAGAACCGCAACTAAACGTGTACTTGTCTGGACGCAACATCGAACTGATGAACGTCATCTTGGCAACTTCCCTGAATGTTTATGACGTTCTTGCGGCTGACAAAATTATCGTCACATCTACAGCCATAGCAAAAATTCAGGAGATTTACGGTGAGTAAAATCGACCCCCGCGACTACGCAGATTTGATCCAGCGTCCGATTCTCACCGAGAAAGCTACCAGAATGATGGAATTAAACCAATTCACATTCGACGTAGCCCCCAAAGCGACAAAGCCTCAAATTAAAGCTGCAATCGAAGAACTCTTTAAGGTGAAAGTCACCGCAGTCAACACCCAAAACCCGCCGCGTAAAAAGCGTCGCGTTGGTAAGTTTGTCGGTTTCAAACCTTGTTACAAGCGAGCAACCGTAACTCTCAAGGACGGAGACTCGATCCGGAAACTCCTATTCCCAGAAGTTTAAAATTTAGTAATAGGTAATCGGTAATGGGCGATCGGTAATGGGTAATCGGTAATCAAAAAGGATGAAGGATGAATTCAAACTTCACAACTTTTAATTACTAATTACCAATTGCCAATTGCCAATTGCCAATTATCAATTGCCAATTCCCAATTACCGATCGCAAAATAATGGGCATTCGTTCTTACCGACCTTATACCTCCAGCACCCGAGAAAAAACCGTCTCGGACTTTGCTGAAATTACCAGATCAGAACCAGAAAAGTCTCTAACTAGCAACAAGCACACCAAACAAGGCCGCAACAACCGAGGCGTCATCACCTGTCGCCACCGGGGAGGCGGTCATAAACGGCTTTATAGAGACATCGACTTCCGCCGCGACAAACACAGCATTCCTGCTACCGTCAACGCGATCGAATATGACCCCAACCGCAACGCCCGCATCGCCCTCGTATTTTACAAAGACGGCGAAAAACGGTACATCCTACACCCACTCAACTTAGCAGTCGGTACAGTAATTGTTTCAGGCCCAGACGCGCCGATCGAAATCGGCAACGCCTTACCCCTGAAAAACATTCCCCTCGGTACCAGCATCCACAACGTCGAGCTAGTACCAGGTAAAGGCGGACAAATTGTCCGCTCCGCAGGCTCCAGCGCTCAGCTAATGGCAAAAGAAGGTACCTACGTTACCCTCAAACTGCCATCCGGCGAACAGCGCAAAGTCCGCGCCGACTGCTACGCCACCATTGGTCAAGTTGGCAACACAGACGCCAGAAACATCAGCCTCGGTAAAGCCGGCCGCACCCGCTGGAAAGGCCGCAGACCAACCGTTCGTGGTAGCGCCATGAACCCGGTAGATCACCCGCACGGTGGTGGTGAAGGTAGAGCTCCGATCGGGCGTCCGGGACCAGTCAGTCCTTGGGGTAAACCAGCATTGGGTGCAAAAACTCGACGCAAAAACAAGCGCAGCGACTCTTTGATCGTCCGGCGCCGCCGCAAATCTTCCAAACGTGGTAAGGGCGGTAGACAAAGTTAATTTAGTAGGTAATGGGTAGTAATTGGTAAGGGGTTATTGGAAATAACAAATTACCAATGCCCAATTCCCAATTCCCAATTCCCAATTCCCAATTCCCAAAATTATGTCTCGTTCATTAAAAAAAGGCCCGTTTGTCGCAGACCATCTGATGACAAAAATTGAAAAACTCAACGCCGCAGGCCAAAAGCAAGTAGTTAAAACTTGGTCGCGATCCTCGACAATCCTGCCCCAAATGGTAGGTCATACGATCGCCGTTCACAACGGTAGACAGCACGTGCCAGTCTACCTCACAGACCAAATGGTAGGTCACAAACTCGGAGAATTCTCCCCCACTCGCACCTTTAGAGGTCACGCCAAAAGTGGTGATAAAAAGGCAAAAAGATAGCCAAATTAGGTGACAGGTAATAGGTAGTCCGAAAAAATTTTCCTCAATTACCAATTACCTTTTTCCCAATTAACAATTACCAATTACCCAAACCGAAATGGTTATAGATACCACATCCGAAATTAAGGCGATCGCCCGTTACATACGGACATCCCCCTACAAAGTGCGCCGAGTCCTCGACCAAATTCGCGGCAAAAGCTACCAAGAAGCGCTGATTTTACTCGAATTCATGCCCTACCGCGCCTGCGAACCCATAGTTAAAGTTTTGCGATCGGCAGTAGCCAACGCCGAACACAACGCAGGATTGGATAAAGCCAAACTCGTAGTTTCTCAAGCTTACGCAGACCAAGGCCCAGTCCTCAAACGGTTTAGACCCCGCGCTCAAGGTCGCGCCTACCAAATCCGCAAGCCAACTTGCCACATTACCGTGATAGTAGCTCCGATCGTAGAAGACTAAACCAGGGAAAAAGTAATAGGTAATAAACAGCTTAAAGTTGAAAAAAAACGGTAATCACCAATTACCAATTACCTTTTTCCCAATCACTAATTAACTCATCAACTTTTATGGGCCAAAAAATACATCCAATTGGTTTTCGCCTCGGCATTACCCAAGAGCACCGCTCTCGCTGGTTTGCCGATCCCAAAAACTATCCAGAACTCTTGCAAGAAGACTATAAAATTCGCAAGTATGTTCGCAAAACCCTCAGCAATGCTGGTATTTCCTCAGTCAGAATTGAGCGGAAAGCCGATCAAATCGACCTAGAAGTATTCACAGCCAGACCAGGCGTTGTCGTAGGTCGCGGCGGAGCCGGTATCGAAACTTTGCGCGTTGGTTTGCAGCAGCAACTCGGCAGCAATCGCCAAATCCGCATCAACGTCGTCGAAGTCCAGCGAGTAGACGCCGATGCCACACTGATCGCCGAATACATTGCTCAGCAACTAGAACGGCGCGTATCTTTCCGCCGAGTTGTCCGCCAAGCAATCACCCGCGCCCAAAAAGTAGGCGTCCAAGGCATCAAAATTCAAGTCAGTGGACGCCTCAACGGTGCAGAAATTGCCCGTACCGAATGGACGCGGGAAGGAAGAGTCCCCTTGCACACACTGCGAGCCGACATCGACTACTCCTGCTGCACTGCTCAAACCATCTTCGGTATTCTCGGCATTAAAGTTTGGGTTTTCAAAGGCGAAATTATTCCCGGACAGGAACAAGAGGCTGCACCAAATGCAGCAGTACCTCGCACCAAACAAAAGCGCCGTCGCCAGAATTTTGAAGATCGATCGAACGAAGGCTAACAGTCAATTGACAGTTGACAATTGACAGTTGATAGCGAAGGGCGAGTAAGTTCGTGCTGTCCGCTATACCGATTACCAATTACTGAATTCCCCAGCCATGTTAAGCCCTAAAAGAACAAAATTCCGCAAACAACAGCGCGGACGAATGAGCGGTATTGCCACCCGCGGCAACACAGTTAGTTTTGGCGACTTCGCGCTCCAAGCCATTGAACCCGCCTGGATTACTTCTCGCCAAATAGAAGCCGGACGCCGCGCCATGACTCGCTATATCCGCCGGGGTGGCAAAATCTGGATTCGGATTTTTCCCGACAAACCAGTCACCCAGCGCGCAGCAGAAACCCGGATGGGTTCCGGTAAAGGCTCACCTGAGTTTTGGGTGGCCGTCGTCAAACCTGGTCGGGTAATGTTTGAAATTGGTGGCGTAACTGAAGAAATCGCGCGCGAAGCAATGCGTTTGGCAGCTTTCAAATTACCAATTAAAACCAAGTTCATCACCCGCGAACAAGACCAGTCATAGCTACGATCGAAGGTAGAATTAGTTTGGCATTTGTCAGAATTTTAAACGGCTACACCAATTTAAAATCGGGCATTCGTAAGTTTTCTTTCCTTCGGGCTTCAGCATCTAGACAATTCTGTCATACCGATCGCTAACGATAAAGCACACAATTATGTCTTTGCCCAAGATTAAAGAAGCTAGAGATTTAAGCGATGCACAACTAGCAGAGCAAATTTTAGCCGTCAAGCGCCAACTAATGGAATTGCGGCTTCAGCAAGCTACTGGCCGCATGGAAAAGCCTCACCTGTTCAAGCACGCCAAACACCGCGTCGCTCAATTGATGACAGTTGAACGCGAGCGTCAATTCGCTGCTGATGCAAAATTGGCCGCAGAATTGGCCATATCTCAAGCAGCCGAACAGCAGGCTGCAACCACAGCAGTCAGCGAAGAGCCCGAAGCAGCCGAGCCGGCGATCGCCCAATAGTTCAAAAAAACTCAATTGCACAACAAAAATAGGTAGGTATGGCAATTAAAGAACGAGTTGGCGTAGTAGTCAGCGACAAAATGGACAAAACCGTCGTGGTAGCGATCGAAAACCGCTCCTCCCACACTAAATACGGCAAAATCGTAGTCCGCACCAAACGCTACAAAGCTCACGACGAAGAAAATAAGTGCAAATCGGGCGATCGTGTCCGCATCACTGAAACTCGCCCGTTGAGCAAAACCAAACGCTGGACGGTTGCTGAAGTTTTCGGGACAAAAAACAGCTAATAGCTAATCGCGATCGCCCGATCGTTCAAAGATTAACAATTCCCTTAGCAGTCAACAGTCAACAGTTAACACTCAACACTCAACAGTTAACAGTCAACAGTCAACAATCACCATGATTCAACCCCAGACATACCTCAATGTCGCCGACAATAGCGGAGCCCGCAAAATAATGTGCATCCGCGTATTGGGAGGCGGTAATCGCCACTACGGCGGAGTCGGCGATGTCATCATTGCCGTCGTCAAAGACGCCCTCCCCAATATGGCCGTCAAAAAATCAGATGTCGTCCGGGCCGTCATTGTCAGAACCCGCAAAGGCCTGCGCCGCGACAGCGGCATGAGCATTCGTTTTGACGACAACGCCGCCGTCATTATCAACGTAGACGGCAACCCCAGAGGTACTCGCGTCTTCGGCCCTGTCGCCCGCGAACTACGCGACAAAAACTTTACTAAAATCGTTTCCTTAGCCCCGGAGGTACTTTAAAATGTACGGAAAAAAGGGTAAACCAACTAGCGAACCGCAACGCTACAGAATGCACGTCAAAGCCGGCGACACCGTGCAAATAATTACTGGCAAAGAGAAAGGAAAAGTCGGAGAAATCTTAAAGACATATCCTAAAGTCAGTAAAGTAATTGTTAAAGGTGTAAACGTCAGAACCAAGCACGTTAAGCCCCAGCAAGAAGGAGAATCCGGGAAAATCGTCACCTTTGAAGCTCCTATCCACAGCTCCAACGTGATGCACTACTCCGAAAAAGAAAAAGTAGCTAGCCGTGTTTGCTATACTTTTAGCGAAGATGGTCGGAAACTACGACAACTCAAAAAAACCGGAGAAATCCTGGATAATTAGTTACTTGTTATTGATTATTAGTTATTGGTTGTTGGCAACAAATAACAACTAACAATCAACAAATAACAAGTAATATAGGACAAATGACGATCGAGCCATTCCCTGACCACGCCCAGGGACAGTTAACGAAACACAAAAACTATGCCAGACAAACTCAAAGTTCTTTATCAAGGGAAAATCGTTCCGAAACTGATGGATCAGTTTAAATATACTAATATCCATCAGGTTCCCAAACTCGTTAAAGTCACACTGAACCGAGGTTTGGGAGAAGCATCTCAAAACGCTAAAGCACTGGATTCGTCGATTAGCGAAATTGGCATCATCACCGGACAAAAGCCCGTAGTGACGCGAGCAAAAAAAGCGATTGCCGGCTTCAAAATCCGTAAAGGAGTACCCGTAGGTGTTATGGTGACGCTACGAGCCGATCGGATGTACGATTTTCTCGATCGGCTGATCAACCTAGCACTTCCCCGAATCCGCGACTTCCGGGGCATCAGTCCCAAAAGCTTCGACGGACGCGGCAACTACAGCTTAGGTCTGAGAGAACAGCTAATCTTTCCAGAAATAGAATATGACAGCATCGATCAAATTCGAGGCATGGACATTTCGATTATCACCACAGCAAACACCGACGAAGAAGGACGCGCTTTGCTTAAAGAAATGGGAATGCCGTTCCGGGACAACTAAGCACTAGAGTAAGAAGCAAAAGATGGCAGCTAACGATACCATAGCAGATATGTTGACGCGCATTCGCAATTCTTGCATGGCGCGTCACCAAACAACACAAATTCCAGCTACAAAAATGACCCGTAGCATTGCCCAAGTTCTCAAAACTGAAGGCTTTATCAGCGAATTTGAAGAAGGAGAACCAGAAGGGATTAAGCGACATATAGTGCTTTCTTTAAAGTACAAAGGCAAAACTCGCAAGCCCATTATCACGGCACTGAAGCGAGTCAGCAAACCAGGACTGCGCGTTTACTCGAACCGTAAAGAATTGCCCAGAGTATTAGGCGGAATTGGCATTGCCATTATCTCCACCTCCAGCGGCATCATGACGGATCGAGAAGCTCGTCGCCAAGGTTTAGGCGGTGAAGTGCTTTGTTATGTTTGGTAGTCATTAGTAATTAGTCATTAGTCGCTGGTCATTGGCAACAAACTGAAAAATCAATCACTAAGGACTAATAACTAAAGACTAATCATCAAGGACTAATAACTAAAAACAAAGGACAAAAAATTATGTCGCGAATTGGCAAGCGTCCGATTAGCATTCCCACGAAAGTCACCATCACCCTAGACGGTCAAAAAGTAGCCGTCAAAGGTCCTAAAGGTGAACTTTCCCGAGTGATTCCAGCCGAAATTCTCATGGGACTCGAAGGCGAGACTTTACTCGTCACCCGCCGAGACGAATCTCGCGTCGCCCGTCAACTGCACGGCTTGTGTCGCACCCTCGTCGCCAACATGGTCGAAGGTGTATCAGAAGGTTTTCAGCGACGCCTCGAAATCATCGGCACAGGTTATCGGGCCCAGGTTCAAGGACGGAACCTGATTTTAAACGTCGGTTACAGCAAGCCCGTTGAAATGCCTCCTCCAGAAGGCATCACAATGGCAGTTGAAGGCAACACCAACGTCATTGTCTCCGGCATTGACAAAGAACTCGTAGGCAACACAGCAGCCCGCATCCGCGCGGTGCGTCCGCCGGAAGTCTACAAAGGCAAAGGCATTCGCTACAGCGGCGAAGTCGTCCGTCGCAAAGCTGGTAAAACAGGCAAAACAGGTAAGAAGTAACAATGAAGCTTACTCGCAAAGAATCAGTCCACCGCAGACACCGCCGCGTGCGGCGCAAGGTGTTCGGTACCGCCGAACGTCCCAGATTAGCGGTATTTCGATCGTCCCAGCACATCTACGTTCAAGTAATCGACGACACAGCACAGCACACTTTGGCTACTGCGTCAACCCTCGACCCGGATTTGAAGTCCGTTCTCACCTCGGGAAGCAACTGCTCCGCCAGTGCGCAAGTCGGTCAGTTGATTGCCAAACGCTGTTCCAGCGCTGGCATAGTCAAAGTCGTATTCGATCGCGGAGGCAACCTCTATCACGGTCGTGTCAAAGCCCTCGCAGAAGCAGCTCGCGAAGGCGGGTTAGACTTTTAGAGGAGGTAATGGGTAGCGGGTAATGAGTAATTAAAAAGTAAAAAGTCAAAAGTTGAAAGTTAAAAGGCAAAAACCAGATTTCTTCTATTTTTACTTTTTACTCAAACAATTACCAATTGCCGATCGCCTTTCACCAATTACTAATTCCCACAGGACAAAACTATGGCAGAACAAAAAGAACAGCGCAACAAGAAAAAAAGCAGCAGCAACAACAAAGGGCGCGAAAAAGAATCCGAATGGCAAGAACGAGTTGTTCAGATTCGACGCGTTACCAAAGTAGTTAAAGGTGGTAAAAAACTCAGCTTCCGCGCCATAGTCATTATCGGCAACGAACGCGGTCAAGTTGGAGTGGGAGTCGGCAAAGCTAGCGACGTAATCGGTGCCGTCAAAAAAGGCGTCGCTGACGGCAAAAAGCACCTAATTGAAGTCCCATTGACTAAATCTAACTCCATCCCTCACCCCATCAACGGTGCAGGCGGCGGAGCCAAAGTCATGATGCGCCCAGCAGCACCTGGAACCGGGGTAATTGCAGGGGGAGCAGTGCGAACCGTTCTCGAACTAGCAGGAGTCCGCAACATCTTAGCCAAACAGCTAGGTTCAGGAAATCCTTTAAACAACGCCCGAGCCGCAGTCAACGCCCTCTCCACTCTTCGCACCTTATCCGAAGTTGCTCAAGAGCGCGGAATTCCAGTAGAAAACCTCTACGGTTAAGGACTAGGGAACGGGACGAATTGTCAGTTTTGAGTATTCAGTATTGAGTTTTGAATAAAAAAAATTCATTCCTCAAAACTCAAAACTCAAAACTACCAATTACCAATTACCAATTACCAATTACCAACTACCAAAACTATGAGATTGCAAGACGCCCGACCAAAAGCGGGTTCCACAAAACGCCCGCGTCGCTTGGGCAGAGGTATTTCTGCCGGTCAAGGTGCGAGTTCCGGTAAAGGGATGCGCGGTCAAAAAGCTAGATCCGGTAGCGGCACTAGACCCGGTTTTGAAGGTGGTCAAAATCCTCTTTACCGCCGCCTGCCGAAGCTGAAGAGCTTCCCTTTAGTGAACCGCAAAGAGTACACTACCATTAATGTAAGTAAATTAGCATCACTGCCAGCAAACACAGAAGTTACTCTCACCTCTTTGATTCAAGCAAAAATTGTCACTACTGATGATGGGCCGCTGAAAATCTTAGGAGATGGCGAACTGAATGTGGCTCTGCAAGTTCGCGCCAAAGCTTTTACCGCAGGTGCTCGCACCAAAATTGAAGCCGCCGGCGGAAGTTGCGAGTTAGTTGCGTGAAGATTTGAGGTTTGAGAGTATGTCCAAATCTCAAGTCCTCTCTTCTTGCTATCAGAAAATGATTTAGTCGAAAATCCCAAATCTAAAATCCAAAATCGTAACTATGGACGTTAGTAGAGAAAAAGCGCCAACTGCACAAGAGACGTTCATGCAGATGGCTCAAGCTGCTGGTTTGCGAGGCCGCATCCTTGTAACCATTGGTTTATTGATTTTAGTACGCCTGGGTGTCCACTTGCCAGTCCCCGGTATCGATCGAGTCGCCTTTGCCCAAAACGTCCAAAACAGCCCTTTAATTGGCTTTTTAGACTTGTTTTCAGGAGGCGGGCTATCAGCTTTGGGGATTTTCGCGCTGGGGATTTTGCCCTACATTAATGCTTCAATTATCGTGCAACTTCTAACTGCGGCTCTGCCCAGTTTAGAAGATATGCAGAAAAATGATGGAGAAGCAGGGCGACGCAAGATTTCTCAAATTACTCGTTACGTTTCCCTGGGCTGGGCTATTCTGCAAAGCGTTGGCATTGCGATTTGGGTCAGTCCTTTTGCTCAATCTCCAGGACCTTTTTTCATCCCACAGACTGCTTTGGCTCTAACAGCCGGCTCAATGTTTGTGATGTGGATATCGGAAGTGGTGACAGAGCGAGGTATTGGGAACGGAGCATCGCTGTTGATTTTTATCAACATTGTCTCGGTTTTACCGCGCTCTTTGGGACAAACGTTTCAATTGGCTCAAAGTGGAGACACCCAAGTTGTCGGCCGCGTACTTGTGCTGCTGCTGGTCTTTTTGGTGACGATTGTCGGGATTGTTTTTGTTCAGGAAGGTACTCGCCGCATTCCGATTATTTCTGCGCGCCGTCAAGTCGGCCGCAAAGTTTATCGGGAGAGCCGCAGCTACTTACCCCTGCGCTTAAATCAAGGCGGAGTAATGCCGATTATTTTTGCATCTTCGGTGTTGATTGTGCCTTCTTTCCTCGCTCAGTCTCTCAATCAGCCGTTTTTGGTTCAAGTCGCTAATGTCTTGAGTCCGAACGGCCCGGCGCCTTGGGCTTACGCGTTGTTTTATCTGACTTTGATTCTGTTCTTCAGCTATTTCTACGCTTCGTTGATTGTCAACCCCGTAGATATGTCTCAGAACTTGAAGAAAATGGGTGCCAGTATTCCTGGGATTCGCCCTGGTCAGAAAACGAGCGATTATGTGGAAAAGGTTTTGAACCGTTTGACTTTCTTGGGAGCGATATTTCTCGGTCTGGTGGCCATTGTACCAACTGCTGTAGAAAGCGCGATCGGGGTGCAAACTTTTAGAGGCTTTGGCGCAACTTCCTTACTGATTCTAGTAGGTGTGGCGATCGAAACTGCTAAGCAAATTCAAACTTACGTCATCTCCCAACGATATGAAGGAATGGTGAAGTAATCGCAATGCAATTTATTTTCATGGGGCCTCCAGGGGCAGGAAAAGGAACTCAGGCTCAGCTCTTAGCCGCTCTCTGGAAAATACCCCATATTTCTACGGGCGACATTCTACGCGCTTGCGTGGTGGCCAAAACTGCTTTGGGTGAAAAAGCCCAAGCCTACATGGATGCTGGTGAGTTGGTTCCCGACCAGTTATTGATGGATATCGTCCAAGAACGCATGAATCAGCCAGATGCTAGTGCTGGCTGGATTCTGGATGGCTTTCCCCGCACAGTCCCACAGGCAGAGTTTTTTGACAAACTGCTCTGCGATGTTGGCGGTGCTGGAAGTAAGTCTGGAAAGGACTGCGCTCTGAGAGCTGTCAATTTGGACGTTCCTGACAATGTTTTGGTGGCTCGCCTGCTGTCGCGGGGGCGTCAGGATGACAATGAGGAGACGATTCGCCGTCGGTTGCAAGTTTATCGCGAGCAAACTGAGCCTTTGATTGAGTTTTACAGAGACCGCCAACAGTTAGTTGCGGTTGATGGCAATCGCGTCATGGAATTAGTCACCGCAGAACTGCAACAAGCTCTCTCGGGCGACTCTTGAACCCTCTCAAGATAGCTTGTTACTCACAAGCTTTTGCTAAGATGTGTTAACTAGGAGCTTTTTGTGCTATCAGGTTTTGTGAGGGTTGCTAGTTCCAGGATTGAACTCGATACTAATTGCTACAACTTTACTCAAGTAAAGCTTTATCGAGCAGTTGGTTGAGTCTTTAAGTCGATCGAGTCGCCGGAATTTTTGCCCCTGTTCCCGTTTAATCTCTACCAGTAAATAGGTTTTGAGGTAAATGCTGGAACACTCCTAGTTAATCAAATGTAGAGTTGAGGTAAATACCAAATTGTCTAAGCAAGATTTAATTGAAATGGAAGGGACAGTGGTGGATTCCCTGCCCAATGCGATGTTTCGCGTTGACCTAGATAATGGGTTTAACGTACTAGCTCACATTTCCGGCAAGATCCGCCGCAACTACATCAAAATTCTGCCTGGCGATCGCGTCAAAGTCGAATTGACTCCCTACGACTTAACCAAAGGCAGAATTACCTATCGCCTTCGGAAAAAATAGGCTTAGATAAAACTTTCTAAAAACTAATTCTAAGTTTAATTAGAGAGAATTTGGTAAAAAGCTTCAAATTTATGCTATAATGCTACGTTTGTAGTGTTGCCGAGAAGGGCGTCAACAACCCATCGGTGTACCGGGTTAAGTCATTGTTACATCGAAAAAGTATCGATCGCCAACATTCTGTATGCAGGCGAACTTTACCCCAGCAATGGGAGTGGGTGCAAGCGGGCTCCTTCATAAAACAACCCCCACTTTATACAATTTAATCAAGGAGAGGCCTACACCTTGCCCAGTCTCTCCTCCCACCGCTCTACTGGAAAGCACTCCCAGCGTGACTGCTCTCCAGTAGAGCGGGGTTCTCCAGGCAGGAAGAAAGATGAAAGTTCGAGCATCTGTCAAAAAAATTTGTGAGAAATGTCGCGTCATCCGCCGTCGTGGTCGTGTGATGGTGATATGCACTAACCCGAAACACAAACAACGCCAAGGTTAGAAAACAGGAAGATTGGGCACTGCACCCAGGTGCTATCTCAATCAACATTGTAGCCAAACAGAAAAACTAGGGAGACAAAAAGTGTGGCACGGATTGCCGGGGTAGACCTTCCACGCGATAAGCGCGTCGAAATAGGTCTGACATACATTTTCGGAATAGGCCTGTCGCGGGCCCAAAAAATCATCGCTGCAACAGGCGTAAATCCTGACATTCGTGTCAAGGATTTAACAGAGGCCGACGTGACACTTCTGCGGGCTCATGTAGAAAGCACCTACCAAATCGAAGGAGACCTCCGGCGCTGGGAGTCAATGAACATCAAGCGCCTGATGGATATCGGGACTTACCGCGGTCGGCGTCACCGTTTGGGTCTGCCAGTGCGGGGTCAACGAACTCGTACCAACGCCAGAACCCGTCGCGGCGTCCGCCGGACTGTTGCGGGCAAGAAAAAGGCACCTTCCAAGAAGTAATCTCTTTTTGGGAAAACTACGCTGGGGGCTGCTGGCTCCTAGCGCTTCGGAACATTAGTTGAGAGAAACCTTAAAGAGACTAATATGGCGCGACAACAAACAGGCAAGAAATCTGGTGCAAAAAAGCAGAAACGGAATGTACCCAATGGGGTAGGCTACATCCAGTCTACCTTTAACAACACGATTGTGACTATTACCGACCTTAACGGCGAAGTCATATCTTGGGCATCCGCAGGTTCCAGCGGTTTTAAAGGAGCTAAGAAGGGGACTCCCTTTGCAGCTCAAACAGCAGCAGAAAGTGCTGCCCGCAGAGCCAATGACCAAGGAATGCGCCAAATAGAAGTAATGGTGAGCGGGCCCGGAGCAGGTCGAGAAACTGCAATTCGGGCACTGCAAGGGGCGGGACTGGAAATTACCCTGATTAGAGATGTTACCCCAATTCCTCACAACGGCTGTCGCCCTCCCAAGCGGCGTAGAGTCTAAAACGATTTGAGATTTTAGATTTTAGATTTTGGATAATGGCTAACTGCTTAAAGTCAAAAACTAATGGTTCTAACTGTTGCCCCGTCCATCCAAAATCCGAAATCCGTTCAGGGGTATGCTCTGCAATCTAAAATCCAAAATCAAAAATCCAAAGTGGAAAAGGGAGGTCACTCCGTGGCGCAGTTTCAAATTGAATGTATAGAGTCTAGCACTGACAAAGACCGGAGTCAGTACGGAAAATTTGTCCTGGAACCGCTCGATCGCGGGCAGGGAACAACTGTTGGGAATGCGCTTAGGCGTGTTCTGATGTCAAACCTGGAAGGAACGGCAGTAACTTCAGTCCGAATCGCAGGAGTCAATCACGAGTTTGCCACGATCGAAGGGGTACGTGAGGACGTTCTGGAAATTCTCCTGAATATGAAAGAGGTTGTCCTCAAAACTCATTCTCAGCAGCCGCAAATTGGCAGGTTGCGGATTGAGGGGCCAGTCACAGTTACTGCCGATCGATTCGATTTGCCCTCTGAGGTGGAATTGATCGATAAATCGCAGTACATTGCGACTCTCTCCCCAGGTTCAGTTCTGGAAATGGAATTCAGAATTGAAAAAGGCATCGGATACCGAGCAGTAGACCGCACTCGCGATGATGGATCGGCTTTGGATTTTCTCCAAATTGATGCCATTTTCATGCCGATTCGCAGAGTCAACTACAGTGTTGAAGATGCTAGGTTAGGTGGGACAGTCGAGAAAGATCGGCTGGTTATGGAAATCTGGACTGATGGCAGCATGGCTCCTCAAGAAGCCCTGAGTCAAGCTGCTCATATTCTGGTAGACCTGTTTGCACCTCTCAAAGACATCACCACAGTTGTCACACCAGGTCATCCAGTTGAAGACATTCCTGGCAGCCAGATTCCGATCGAAGAATTGCAGTTGTCAGTGCGGGCTTACAACTGTCTCAAACGAGCTCAGATTAACTCTGTGGCAGACTTATTGGATTATACCCAAGAAGACTTGCTCGAGATCAAGAACTTCGGGCAGAAATCGGCTGAAGAAGTGATTGAAGCTTTACAAAAGCGCTTGGGCATTACTTTGCCTCAAGAAAAATCCTCTAAAAGTTAATCGAACGGTAATAGCCAACGGGTAATCGGCAGCAGGCTCAAGGATGAAAAAAAATCACTCTCTAGCCAATTACCGATTACCAATTGCCAATTACCTTTTTCCCAATTACCAATTACCCACAACTGCTATGCGTCACCGCTGTCGCGTTCCCCAACTCAGCAAACCGGCTGACCAGCGCCGCGCTCTACTGCGCTCGCTGACCACCGAATTAATCCGCCACGGTAAAATCACTACCACTCTAGCCCGCGCTAAGGCACTGCGCTCAGAGGCGGACAGGATGATTACCCTGGCAAAAGATGGCTCCTTAGCCGCTCGCCGCCAAGCTATGGGGTATATCTACGACAAACAGTTAGTACACGCACTGTTTGAAGCAGCACAAGAACGGTACGGCTCACGTAACGGCGGCTATACCCGCGTAGTGCGGACTGTTCCCCGTCAAGGAGATAATTCCGAAATGGCGATCGTTGAACTGGTTTAATTCAATTTTGGGTTGGAGATTTTTGATTTATGATTGACGATCCAAAATCCCAAATCGAAAACCCTGAATCGATGCAGCGCGTTGCTCTGGTGATCCAATATCTCGGCACAGACTTTCACGGTTGGCAGCGACAGCCGAATCAGCGTACAGTACAAGAAGAGATTGAAACAGCAATCTCCAATGTTCTAGAGCGTCCGGTAACGCTGTATGGGGCCGGTAGAACTGATGCCGGAGTTCATGCTGCTGCTCAAGTGGCCCATTTTAATGCCCACGGCCCAATTCCAGCTCACCGCTGGGCAAGCATTCTCAACTCTCGACTGGCAAAAGATATTTTAATTCGAGCTTCGGCAAAGGTGGAACCTACCTGGCACGCTCGGTTCTCAGCCAGTTGGCGGCGCTATCGTTACACCCTCTATACAGACCCGATCGCAAATTTGTTTGTACGCCCTGTTGCTTGGCATTATTATCACGCGCCTGTGGATGAATCTTTGATTCAGGCAGCAATGGAACCCCTAATCGGGCGTCACCATTTAGCAGCTTTCCACCGTGCAGGGTCTGCTAGGCCTCATTCTTGGGTTGACGTGCAAGCGGCAGAGTGTCACCGTTCTGGGCCTCTGATCTATATTGAGGTTCAGGCGAGAGGGTTTCTGTACGGGATGATGCGGCTGCTGGTGGGGTTGCTGGTGCAGGTGGGTCGCGGCGAAAGGGCGATCGACGATTTTACAGATATTTGGGTCAACGAACGCCGAGAACTGGTAAAATATGCCGCCCCCGCTCAAGGTTTATGCCTGCTGCGAGTTGGCTATCAAGATTTTCCCTTTGCTCCAGAAGTTTGGTATGATACTCAGCCAAAATTAGTTATTGGTTATTAGTTATTAGTTATTGGTTATTAGTTATTGGTAACAATCCATAAATAACAATCAACAAATAACAATCAACAAGTAACAATCAACAAATAACAACAGTTAACAGACAACTAACAACAAAAAATGAACAAAACTTACGTCCCTACTAAAGACTCCCTAGAGCACAAGTGGTACGTGGTCGATGCCGCAGACCAACGGCTGGGTCGTCTGGCAACTGAAGTTGCCACGCACCTCCGGGGGAAACACAAACCCACTTACACCCCTTCTATGGATACCGGCGACTTTGTAATTGTGATTAATGCCGAAAAAATCGCTGTTACTGGCAAAAAACGTACCCAGAAAATCTATCGTCGCCACTCTGGAAGACCGGGCGGCATGAAAACAGAAACTTTTGCAAAACTGCAAGCACGTTTGCCCGAAAGAATTGTCGAAGAAGCTATTCGGGGAATGCTGCCTCACACATCTCTGGGCAGACAATTGTTTACGAAGCTGAAGGTGTACGCTGGCCCTAACCACCCCCACGCAGCTCAACAACCACAAGAGTTAATTGTTCACACGATTCCGGGAGGAAATGAGTAATGCAAGCAACAGATACCGGCCGCGCTGTGTACTGGGGTACAGGTCGCCGCAAATGTTCAGTGGCGCGGGTGCGCTTGGTTCCCGGCACTGGGATATTGACTGTCAATGGTAAAGAGGGCGATTTGTACCTGCAATTTAACCCTACTTATTTGGCGCTCGCTAAGGCCCCTTTGGAAACTTTGGGTCTGGAAAATGAGTACGATATTTTGGTAAAAGTTGAAGGCGGTGGCTTGACAGGTCAGGCTGACTCCATTCGCTTGGGTGTCGCTAGAGCACTTTGTCAATTAGACCCGGACAACCGCAAACCTCTGAAAACTGAGGGCTATTTGACTCGCGACCCGCGGGCGAAAGAGCGTAAAAAGTACGGTTTGCGGAAAGCTCGGAAGGCTCCTCAATACTCGAAGCGGTAATCGAAGGAAGAAGGAAGAAGGAAGAGGGAAAAATTATCCAGATTTCATCCTTCTTTTTTTCAAGGTATATTTCTGATTCCCGATTAGTCCTTTCACATCCAATGTGGCAAAATCGCTGCTGTTGTTGGTACGCAAGTCCGATGACAGCTAAAATGGTTGTAAAGTCAAAAATTAGAGAGTAAAAAACAATGGCGAAAGCTGGCATTCACCCTGAGTGGTATCCCGAATCTCAGGTTTTTTGCAACGGGGAACACGTGATGACGGTTGGTTCGACTAGAGCCAAACTTCAAGTTGATGTTTGGTCGGGGAATCATCCTTTTTATACTGGCACTCAGAAGATTATTGATACTGAAGGTCGTGTGGAACGCTTTATGCGGAAATATGGCATGACAGATGTAGAAATGCCGCAGGCAGATGCTTCCTCTGGGCCTCTGAAAATGGAAGAAACAAAATCAGCAGATGCTGCTAAAGGCAAAAAGAAGAAGTAGCCGGATTGTCAATTGTCCGCAGTTTGTTGAGAGTAGTTTTTGCTGACGACAACTTGCCACCCTCGGATTTTAGATTTTAGATTGAAGAGTTGCAATGCGGTAGTTGAGTGCGATCGACATTCTATCCCAACTGCTATTCAATTCTAAAATCTAAAGTCTAAAATCTAAAATCTAAAATCTAAAATCGATTTACGGAGGACATTTGACAATGGCTGAATCTTATTTGCTGGATAAATTGAAGTCGGTGGAGCAAACTTTTCATGAGTTGACTCGCCGCATGGCTGACCCGGATGTGGCTAGGGATAATTATGAGTTTCAGCGGGTAGCAAAAGCTCGATCGTCCTTGGAGGATGTGGTCGATACTTTTGAGCTGTGGAAAACAACTCAGGATGATTTGGTGGGTGCGCGACAGGTTCTCAAGGAAGCAGCGAGCGATCGAGAAATGCAGCAAATGGCTGCGCTGGAAGTTGAGGAACTTGAGTCAAAATCGGAACATTTCGAGAGTCGTTTGAAGGTTTTGTTACTGCCTCGCGACCCGAATGATGATAAGAATATTATGTTGGAAATTCGGGCGGGTACTGGCGGAGATGAGGCTAGTATTTGGGCGGGAGATTTGCTCAGGCTGTATTCCCGTTACGCTCAAACTCAAGGCTGGGTGGTCAAGTTGGTGAGCGAGTCGCTGGCGGATATGGGCGGTTTTAAAGAGGTGATTCTGGAAGTTCAGGGCGACAGCGTTTATAGCAAGCTGAAGTTTGAAGCTGGGGTACACCGGGTGCAGCGGGTGCCGATGACTGAGGCTAGTGGCCGGATTCACACTTCGACGGCGACGGTGGCTGTGATGCCGGAGGTTGATGATGTGGAAATTCATATCGATCCGAAGGATATTCAGATGAGTACGGCTCGATCGGGCGGTGCTGGTGGCCAAAACGTGAACAAGGTGGAAACTGCTGCGGATTTGTTTCACAAGCCGACTGGGATTCGGATTTTCTGTACTGAGGAGCGGAGTCAGTTGCAGAATAAGGAGCGGGCGATGCAGATTTTGCGGGCTAAGCTTTATGAAATAAAGTTGCGGGAGCAGCAGGATGAGGTGAAGGAGCGGCGTTTGGGGCAGGTTGGTACTGGTTCGCGATCGGAAAAAATTCGCACGTACAACTATAAGGATAATCGGGCTACCGACCACCGTTTGGGGGAGAATTTTTCGCTCAATAGTGTTTTGGAAGGGGATATTGAGGAGATTATTCAAACTTGCATTTCTCAGGATCAGCAGGATCGTTTGGCCCAGTTGGCTGCTTCTACTTCTAATTGATGGGTTGATGGGGAACTTAGGCACATTTTTGGGTGTGCCTTTGTTCTCTGATGACTTGACTGATGTGGTTGAGTAACGCTTCCCAAATTGTATCGGCGATCGCCACTGGATACTTGAAATGTTCGAGGTCATACTGTACGATGATTTCTAGGGGTGCTAAGGTTTGCTGGTTTCGACAACTGGCAATTGTGGCGATCGTCTCTTGTTCCCATCTGGCAAACAGGCGGTAGCTGAAAAAGGAACTGCATTTTTGTCCTTTCTTGTTCAGGTAAACAACTATTACTTGATGCTGTTTGGGGTAAACTTTGACTATGCGGTTGACGGGCATTCTCAGAGCTTCGGCTGCTTCTATTTTGGAGATTTGCCAGCGCTGGGGTTTGAGCCAACCAGAGGCTGTAAGGCTTTGACGCGTGTTGCGTGTCTTGCGAGTCATTTTTACTGCCCCTGATTGCCTACAAATACAATTACGATTTCAAAAGTATTTATACTCTAACTGGTAAACTTTTTGCTGTCAAGCAAGAAAGACAGATTTTTTGGTAGATAAGTAAACTAGGAGTTGTGTTGATCTGGTGACTAATACTGTGGACGCAGAAGCTAGGAAGAAACTGAGCGAAGTTGTTAAGCTAGCCCGTGGCGACCTTAGTTTTAGCGCTTTTGGTAGGCTATTGGGAGTCTCTGGGTCTGCTGTTCAGTATTGGGAAAAGGGTCAGGTACTCCCGGATACGAAAAATTTGACTCAGATTGCGGCAAAAGCAGGCTTTACAATGGAAGAGTTGATGGCTCATCTCGAAGGCAAACCAATGCCGGAACCTGTCAATACCAATGAGCTGCTGAAGAAAATTCAATGTATGCCACTGAGTGACTTAGCAGTGATTGTTCGAGCTGGTATGGAGCGACTGGCTGCTGCGGCTGTAGCTTCTGGGAAGTATGGTTGATATTCTGTAAACTGGTAATTGTGGTTATCTCGTGGCTGATACCGTGGACGCAGAAGCTAAGAAAAAACTGAGTGAGGTTGTTAAATTAGCGCGGGGATCGATGAGTCTGACAGCTTTTGGCAAGCTGTTGGGAGTTTCTGCTGCTTCTGTCTTGTATTGGGAAAAAGGACAGGTACTTCCAGATACGAAAAATTTGACTCAGATTGCGACAAGAGCAGGCTTTACGATGGAAGAACTCATGGCTCACCTCGAAGGCAAGCCGGTGCAGGAACCCGTAGATACTAACGATCTGCTGAAGAAAATTCAATGTATGCCAATTAGTGAGTTAGCCGTGGTTGGTAGAGCCGTGATGGATAGACTCGCGGCGGCGGCTGAGTCGTCTGGAAAATATAGTTGATTTATGAGTTCGTAAGTAGACTGGTATATAGGATCGAGTAGCTTTTAAGTTGTGAACATCCAAAATAGACAAAAACTTAGCGAAATTATCAAAACAGCGCGTGGAACAATGAGTCAACGAGCGTTTGGTAAGCTTTTAGGCGTTTCTGCGACTGCTGTTCAGCTTTGGGAAAGGGGCGATACGGTTCCCGATACTGAAAACTTGGGTAAGCTCGCAGCGAGAGCAGGTTATTCGCTGGAAGAATTTCTCAGCATTTTGGATGGCAATCCAGTCTCGCAACCACCAGAAATTAACGATATTGTCAAAAAAATTCAGTTTTTGCCTCTGAGTCAGGTGGCGCTAATTGGCAAAGCTGTAGCGGATAGATTCGCTGCTTCGGCTGAGGCTGCTGGAGAATGAGTTTGGCTCGATCGCCCGTTTTGCGATTTAGATCCGATCGCCCTTATGGACTAACGCACTCCGACAAAGAAACCGGGTTTTTTACCGAATGTGCGGGATACAACGAAGTATTATCGTAAAAAACCCGGTTTCTGGGCGCCTATGCGATCGCCCTTATCAGAAAACCACTCGCCCTATCCCTGACTCAAAGTATCTAAAAACTCTTGGACAATGCGATCGGCATCTTCATTACATCTTTGGGCTTCGCAATAGTGGATGATGCTGATACCGTGAGATGCAAACAGCCGATCGCGTGCTGCATCTTTTTCTGTGTCGGGATGCAATGTTTCCAGAATTCCCCATTGGCCTTGATAGACTTGTAGAGACGATTGACTAACATTCAATGGTAAACATCCAAAAAATGTGTCAAAGAGTCTTGTTGGGCAAGCGGTTGGAGTCGATCAAACAATGCAGCATAAAGAAGGTCTTCGAGGGTGGTCGCTTTTGGGAGTTGCTTTCACTGCGGTTATTGCAGCAACTTTTGGCATTGCAAAATTAAATTATTGGTCGGATCGATCGGCTAGCTATGAAACGGAACTCCGACATTTGCAGGGACTTGCCAATCGCTTGGATGCTCTGGAGTGGAGAGCAATTGCTACTAGAAAAGTCACCCCAGAGTTAGAGAAAACCCTGGCGAAGCAACGAGAAGAAGCAAGGCTCAGTCTTGATACCCTAAAACTTACTGCTCCTTCGTTTCGACATTTGCAAGAAGTTGACTCAGCCTACCAAACTTATTCGATCGCCATTAATCAACTTTTGACCCTTCTACAAACTTCTCAGATTGAAGAAGCATTAAAAGTGGATGAGGAGCAGGTAGATCCAAGCTATGAAAAATTATATGAAATCGTGACCGAGAAGACCGTAGAAGCGGCAAGGAATCGGGCAAATCTACAATACTGGGCAAATTTGGGATCGATATTGATTATGGCCTTTTTAGTCGGGACAATTTGGATACTGCGATCGCAGTATATCCGATCGCAGCAAAGAGTTCAGGAAATGAAGAATGCGCGCGATCGGGAAGCATTGCTGGAACAAGAACGTCAATTTCTAGAATCGAAAGTGATGGAGCGTACCCAGACGCTTCAGATGACTAATTCAGTATTAGAACAAACACTCACTGCGCTTCAAGAGTCGCAGATTCAGCTAATCCAAAGTGAGAAAATGTCAGCTTTAGGGCAAATGATGGCCGGTGTTGCTCATGAAATCAATAATCCGGTTGGCTTTATAAGTGGGAATATAGCTCCGGCTCAAGAATATGTACAGGATTTGTTTGACTTGATTGATTTATATCAACAGAAACTTCCCAAACCTGATTCCGAGATTGAGGTGGAAATTCAAGAGATCGATCTAGACTATATACGGGAAGACTTGCCTAATGTGTTACAATATATCAAAAAAGGCGTGGCACGAATTGAAGCCATTAGTAGCAGTTTGCGCATCTTTGCTAGAGCCGATAGCGATCGCCCCACAATCTTCAACATTCATGAGGGCATTGACGGTACAATCTTGATTCTCCAGCATCGACTTAAAGCCAACAATACCAGACCTGCGATCGAGATTATCAAAGAATACGGTGAACTTCCAAAAGTTGAATGTTATGCAGGACAACTCAATCAGGTATTTATGAATTTGCTGGCTAACGCGATTGATTCCCTAGAAGACTCAAATCCAGGGTAAACGCATCTAGTTTGGGAAGAATAATCAGCGGCTGAAAGCCTTGATCTACCGTTTGAATTTAATCAGATTAAGCCCAGCGTATTCTCATCAATGAATATTTATTGATAATACTGTCAGATCTCAACCCCACTTTTACGAGAACTAGGGGTTTCAAATATTCTCTGGTAACTAGATGCGTTTACCCTGGACTCAAATCAAGAACGCAGCATTGAAGAGATTGAAGCGAATCCGAACCAGATTGCGATTAAAACTGAGTTATCTAGCGATCGCAAATCTGCTGTAATCCGCATTAAAGATAATGGTATTGGTATGACAGATGAAGTGAAGCAGAAAATATTTGACCATCTGTTTACAACCAAGGGCGTTGGCAAGGGAACGGGGCTGGGATTGGCGATTGTTCACCAAATTGTGGTTGATAAACACGCTGGAACGATCGAAGTCAAATCAAGGCCGGGAGAGGGAGCAGAGTTTGTTGTTACAATTCCAATTAAAGCGAAGATTGCGGCAGCCTCTAAATAAGTAATCGCCCTATCCCTGACTCAAAATATCTAAAAACTCTTGGACAATGCGATCGGCATCTTCGTAACATCTTTGGGCCTCGCAATAGTGGATGATGTTGATACCGTGAGATGCAAACAGTCGATCGCGCGTTTCATCTTTTTCTGTGTCGGATGCCATATTTCCAGAATACCCCATTTGCCTTGGTGGAATATCAGAAAATCTGGTTCTTGGTTTTGTCGGCCTGCGGGTGTGGTGAGGCGGGCTTTGGAGTTGGGGAAAAAGAGGGTGTTTGTGCGATCGAGCGCTTCGGCAATTTTTACTTGTTCTTGGCTGTGAAAGCGCAGATCGTTCCAGTGATAAATCCTTGATTTTATGCTAGATAAAATTCCCTGGTTGTGCGTGTCTTCGGCCTTGATAATTTGATCTGATACCGTTTTATTATCAGATATAGTTGCACCCTGTAAATCTGTTGACGAATCATATTCACTTAAGTTTGCAAATGATATTCTGGCTCCGCTTAAGTCAGCGCCGCTGAGATTAACTCCTATAACTTGAGTTCGATGTAATGTCACTTGATGTCGCCGCAAGTATCGCTTAAAAACAGAGCGTAAATTATTTTTTTTTACTTTTTCATCAAAAGCCTCTGAGAGTTGTTTCCAGAGTTTAGCCGCCAGCGCTTTGATGTATTCATCATTATATTGAGAGAGTTGAGAAATTTCCTCATAGGAACATCGGCCTTCCCAGCATTGTCTGAAGATGAGCTCTTGTACGTCGTTTAAGCCTTCGCCATCAAGGACTGTTTCTGCGATCGCGATTGCTTCATCAACGGTCATGGCTTAAGTTTCCTTAAAGTATATATCTGGTAAAGTTTTGATAATAGGAGGCGATGCTTGAGCAATTAAGCCTGATGTTCATTCAACCAATTGGTTAAATCTGAGGCTGATGAAAAATCCAGCAGCGCTTCTCCTAAATCCTCTAATTCTTCTACGGATAAAGTCTGAATTTGTTCGCGGGTTTCAGATGCGATCGGACCGATGCGTCGAGTCAACTGGCGAGTGAGGAACGACAGCGCCTCATCTTTCCTTCCTTCAAGGAGGCCTAGTTGTCTTCCTTCAAGGAGGCCGTCTTCGCGAATTTCTTGGTAAATCACAGAACCGCGCATAGTTTCCTTCCTAAATAGTTGTCTGATTAAGTCTTTTTCAAATCTCAAACCTGCGAGCACTTGGGTGCAAGCGAGTAAATCCGCTTGCTGAGTAGGTTCTTCTATTGTAGCAATCTGAGTAGCGATTTGCTCTAACAAAGTTCGCGGCGAGTTGGTTTGGGATAGTGTCGCGAGTGGGAGTAAGCCGGGGACGGACAGCAGTGAAGCGGGGTCTTGCTCCCAGAGGCGAATAACTCGATATCCGTGTCGGGTGTTCACGTCTGTGTACTCGGATACAAAAACTTGTTCTGAGGCTGTTTGCTGCAAAAAGATTACTACTTGATTGATGGAACAGGAGTATTGCCGTTTCAGCCTGACGTAGTAGTCTAGCATCCTGAAGGCGATCGGCGGGTCAGAATAGGGTCGGGTTTCAAATTCCACCAGATGTAGGATTTGGTTATCGGTTTGCAGGAAAACGAGAGAATCGGCTCGGATGGGTTCTTGAATTAGTTCGGTTTTGAGTACCTGAACGCTGATGGGTTCGTCAATTGGTAGCAGCCAGTGGACGAAGGCGGCGGGGAATTTTTCTGCTAGATATTTGCAGGTGTTGTCGTAGGCCAAGGAAGTTGGGTTGTGAGAGGGATGATTAGAAGAGTTTAACTCTACGGGCATCTAGCTGAGAAGAGATTTTTGGGGAATTTGGGGAAAGTCCTTACTTTTTGTCACTTTTTCACACTTTTTCTCACTGACAAAGCTGAACTTGACTCCTTAAAATACTCAAATGCCAGCAGATAGCTCGCGTTTAAGTTTACAAATTACCCTAATAGAGGAGTTGACAAAAGTGAGTTTACCATACAACCTTGTCGAGGCAATTCGGAATATTATGGCTACTTTGGCTTTAGCTCAAGGAATTTTATCGCCCTCACAGGTTTCTGATATTCCCAACTCGACAATAATCGCTCAATTTGAAGAGCAAATCGGAATAGCAGACCAGGAAGAAAGAGAGAAAGTAGAAAGAGAACTAAAAAAAGTAAAATCAAATCAATCGACCATGCTAGAGATAGCCAAAGAAACAGGCTATGGTAGCGGTAATTATGGCGGATAAATCAATTTTGATTAATTTTTACCAGTAGACACAACCATCAGGGGATTGAGTTGCAGTTCCCCTGATTACCTAATCAAGGAAACTATCAATGTGGATTTTTATTTTAATTGTGTTGGCTGTAGTTATCTACTTCGTGATGTCACAAGCATCAAGCAGCAATCAAGCTAGTAAGGCATCAAGTAGGACTCAAGCTAATCAAGTTGATTATTCAAGTCTTCAAGTTGATTATTCAAATCTTGAAGTATCCCTTGAGAGCAGCATCTCTACTCACTATAGCTACACACGCCTTCGTGACCTACTAGCAGAAGGAAAATGGAGAGAAGCTGATGAAGAAACAGGTAGGGTGATGCTGAGCGTAGCAAGTCTAGCCGTAGAGAGAAAAGTCCAAGCGGGAGAATATAAGGATGGTCGAGTGCCGGATTATAGCCGTATCATTGGAATGGCAGACTACTTCCCTTGTGCCGATCTTTCTACTATTGATCGACTTTGGCTCAAATATAGCAACGGTCGCTTTGGATTTAGTGTACAAAAAAGAATTATATCAGAATTAGGGGAGGATGCACTATCCCTTCTGTCTTTTAAAAAAAGAGGTAAAGGAACTGACTCTCAGGTACTTAAAGAGAGAATTGAATTAGGAAAGGAATTCATAAAACGCATAGGATGGTACGATCCTGACAACGTGGGTCAACATACAAAAAAATATAACGATCTTACTTTTACAATCCAGGCTCCCTATGGACATCTTCCCACAGGTAATTACTGGCGGGAAGGACGTGGTGGGTTATGGAAAAATAAACCGGCGAACGACTTTGCCTTACTAGACATCTTGAATAGGCTTTCAAGTTGCGGTATTGCTCTGTAGTCAAAATCCTTGTCACATAAACTTGTTTACACACTTGTATAGAACATGGGATTGAGTGACGATCGCCCTTTCACTCCTAAGAGCGATCGCACCTCATCACCCTCACCTTTCTACAACCTTCTCTGATCGCCTGCTTTAAAAGTTCTTGAAGTGCGATCGCCCTCCAATGCAAATCCCTTCCACTCCATCATACTTTCAAAGATTCTCGCTGCTCCTCCCTAGTAGGCACTCCATAAGCAGTATAAGGTCTAACATCAGGCGGTTGTAGCCCCAAAACAATTGATTTAGCCGGAATTCCCGCTGCGACTAACTCCTCAGCAATCAGCCGATCGGTATTATTTGCTTGAATCCACACCTGACCGTCAATAATATCAATATGAATCACGCAATTATATGATCTTCTCTGTTTTAGGATTGAAAACAACCGCGCCAGCGAAATGTTAGTAATTATTCCGCAAGTCGCCAACGAATCGGATATACTGAGATACGACCCTAACGATTCAGGAGTCACGCTATTATGCTAAAGACACTTTGGGCGATCGTTCGCAAAGGCAAAATTGAATTGTTGGAACAAACAGAAATTCCTGAAGGTGCAAGGATTCTGGTAACATTCCTACCTGATGATGAGTCTGAATTCTGGCTTCAGACAAGCCGAGTATCGCTAGATGCAATTTGGGATAATACCGAGGATGATATTTATGCCCAGCTACTCCAAAAATGACATTATTCTAGTACAATACCCTTTCTCCGACTTATCAAGCTCTAAAGTAAGACCTGCGGTTGTAGTCAGTTCACCGCACACATCTGAAGATATCATGATTGTTCCATTAACTAGCAAAACGACATCTCTGCTATCCGGCGAGTTCATTCTCACTGATTGGTCTGTAGCTGGACTGAATGTTGAGACGGCGGTGAAACGAGGTGTATATACGGTTCATCAAAATTTATTCGTTAAACTTATTGGTTAGTTAACTACTTCCGATGTCGATCGCCTAGAACAATCCCTACGAGATTGGCTGGGACTGTAGAGAATTATGATAACACGTTTGAAACAGCTACTGTAAAGGTTGCCGATCAACTGGGAAACCAGACTAACGATGGGTGAACGGAATTGTTAATTAGCAATCTAATTTAAGGAATAAATTCCCCGACTTCAAGAAATACAAAATAATTGCATGGGTATCTATTACAACTGCGCTCATAACAGTGCGATCGCCCCACCTCACCCAAATATTCCTGCACCCACATCGCAATCGAAGCCAGAAACCGGGTTTCTTCCTAGGTATCTAGTTGAGAATCAGTGACTTTTCGTAGAAACCGGGTTTCTTCCCGTAACTCCTACCAAATCAAAATCTGGCAATACGCTAAAAATCTTTAAAATTTGTTAAGATTAACACGACCTCAGCGCCGGCATCCCATTCCCCGCGCTTACATCCCTTTCCCCAGCCCCCACAACAATGCTGCGACTCGAACACATCAGTAAAATTTATCCCACAGGCGTCGTACTCAAAGATGTCACCTGGGAAGTCAAACCAGGCGATCGCATCGGCTTAGTAGGCGTCAACGGTGCCGGCAAATCCACCCAACTCAAAATCATCGCCGGCGAAATCGAACCCACCGCCGGCGAAGTCATTCGCCCAGCCAGCCTCCACATCGCCTACCTCTCCCAAGAATTTGAAATCGATCCCACCCGCACCGTCAAAGAAGAATTTTGGCGCGCCTTCAGCGAAGCCAATGAAGTTCACGAATCCCTGATGGAAGTCCATCGAGACTTGGAAAACTCCACCCCAGAAAATCTCGACGAACTGATCCACAAAATGGATCGCCTACAAAGACAATTTGAAGGCTTAAATGGATACGGTTTAGAAGCCCAAATCGAGAAAATTTTACCAGAAATCGGATTTGAAGCCGAAGATAGCGATCGGCTAGTCAGCGCCTTCAGTGGCGGCTGGCAAATGCGGATGAGTTTGGGCAAAATTCTCCTCCAAAAACCCGACATCTTGCTACTAGACGAACCTACCAACCACCTCGACTTAGAAACCATCGAATGGCTGGAAGTATACCTGAAAGGGCTAACCACCCCGATGGTAATCGTATCCCATGACCGAGAATTTCTCGATCGCCTCTGCACCCAAATCGTCGAAACTGAACGCGGAGTCTCTAGTACCTACCTCGGCAACTATTCCTCATACTTACTCCAAAAAGCAGAAGCCAGAGAAGCCCAACTCAACGCTTACGAAAACCAGCAAAAAGAACTCGACAAACAGCAAGCATTCGTTGAAAAATTCCGCGCCAGCGCCACGCGCAGTACCCAAGCGAAAAGTCGTGAGAAACAGTTAGATAAAATCGAACGCATCGAAGCGCCCACCGGCGGATTAAAAACTTTGCATTTCCGCTTTCCCCCCGCACCCCGCAGCGGCCGCGAAGTAGCAATAATCGAAAATTTAGTCCACACCTACGGCGACAAAATCCTATTTTTGGGCGCAGACTTATTAATTGAAAGAGGGGATCGCATCGCATTCCTCGGCCCCAACGGTGCAGGCAAATCTACCTTGCTGCGAATGATTATGGGCTTAGAAAAACCGACAGAAGGCACTGTCAAATTCGGAGGTCATAACGTCATCCCCGGTTACTTTGAACAGAATCAAGCCGAAGCCTTGGATTTGAATAAAAGCGTGATGGCAACGATTCACGACGAAGTTCCCGACTGGAAAAATGAAGAAGTTCGGACTATATTGGGGCGTTTTCTATTCACCGGCGAAACAGTATACAAACACGTTGGCGCTTTGAGTGGCGGAGAAAAAGCGCGTCTAGCTTTGGCAAAGATGCTGTTGACTCCCGTGAATTTGCTAATTTTGGACGAACCGACAAATCACCTCGACATTCCGGCAAAAGAGATGATGGAAGAAGCGATCAAGAATTATGATGGCACGGTAATGATCGTTTCGCACGATCGCTATTTCATCTCCCAAGTCGCTAACAAAATAGTGGAAATCCGAGACGGAGAGTTTCGCCCTTATCTCGGAGATTACCACTACTATCTCGATAAAATTGCTGAAGAAAAAAAGCTAGCAAAGTTCGTCAAACTTGAAGCTGAAAAAACCGCTAAAAAAACGGAAAAAGAAGCCAATAAAAAAGCAACTGCTAAGCAAAAATAAAGTCTCAAAAACCAAGAAATCAGGACACGGCATTGCCGTGTCCCTACAATATTAACGAGCACCTCTACCACCCGACTTCTGCCTAAAAAATGGCTTCTGGGAACTCAGACACTCTTTCAAATCATCATCTAAATCCCTAGGAAATCCATAATCTGCCGTATACTTACTCAACTGATTCCTTTGACCAAACAAAAGAGTTCCTTGATCTTGCTGAAATAGCAATGTACCGCCAAATCCGTTGATTTTGTAGAATTCTTGGCTGCTAGTATCTACCGCAACGGAAGCGACAGTAACTCCGTTAGAAGAAAAGCCTTTGAAGCAGATTCTATTTTGTTTCTCAGCAATCTGAATGTATCGAGAACCACCACCATGATAGACACCCACTTGCAAGGGTAAAGCTGCTAAAGACTTTCCAGGCGTAAGGCCTGTCAAAAACAAAATGATAAATCCCAACTTGATGCCGCAGTGTAGGTACTTCATTTATAAATAGAATCCAGATACTATTTAAATTTTAACCCAAGATTCGATTAATCATTTGATTCGCCTGGGAAGCATAACTCCCCCCAAACAAATTAAAATGATTCAAAATATGATATAGATTGTAAAGAGTTTTACGTTTTTCATACCCTGAATCCAAAGGCCAAACCTGATTATATCCTCGGTAAAACTCGGCTGGAAACCCACCAAACAATTCGGTCATCGCGAGATCAACTTCTCGATCGCCAAAATACGTCGCCGGGTCAAAAATCACCGGTTCTCCCCCAGGCGTTATCCCCGCATTCCCACCCCACAAATCCCCATGAACCAGCGAAGGTTTAGGTTCGTAACCTGCTAACAATTTAGGAATTAGCTTTAGTAAACGTTCCCCTTGCGGAAAATGACCGTCCCGACGCTTAGCCAATTTTAACTGATAACCAATCCGATGTTCTCCCCAAAATTCGGCCCAATTTGCCGTCCAGTTATTAATTTGCACAGTTGAGCCGATCGTATTATTAACACTCCAACCAAAACGTCTCTTCAGCAAGGCAGAATCAACCTCTTCTCCCCCCCGAGTGTAGGGGCGGTGTCCCCGTGCCCGCCCTGAGCTGGGGGGGGTGTATTTGTGCATTTGGGCTAGTTTGCGCCCCATTTCTTCCCAAGCTGAATCGCCCCCGCGACTTTCCAAATCCAGCCATTCCAACACAATATAAGCCCAATTCCCCTCAGTTCCCCAACAAATCGGCTCAGGTACTTGAATCGTCTGCGTTTCCCGCATTTGCTGCAAACCCAGCGCCTCAGCTTCAAACATCGCGAGTTGGGAAGCTTGATTGATTTTCGCGAAGTACGTCCGGGAACTGCTGCTGATAGCATAGCCTTGATTGATGCAGCCACCGCTGATAGAACGGCGATTTTCTATCACAAACTTGTCTCCGGTTACTTCGGAGATATGCGCGCTAGTTTTGTCCCACATTGGAGCGAATCGTGTTGAGGGTTGAGGTTGAGGGCGATCGGAATTACTCTAACAGTTATTGTGTCATCAAAACTCAGTTGAGTACCGTTTGGTGGTTTAACTATGCGAGAGTCTGAAGTATTTGCTAAAGAATGAAAATTCAGATTTACTGGCTGACGGGTTGTCACCCCGTCAAAACCCGGACCCGTGGCGAATTTACCCAACTCGCCGCTCTAAAAAGATGGCGTCGAAATTATTAACTGGCCCCATCTGTTAATTATGTTTCCTCAATTTTACCAGAACCATCTAGAAAAACAACTCCAACCTGCAAATACCTGACTCTCAAAATTCTGGTATATTTTGGATATGGGGATTTTCAAGGCGGATTTTGAACAGGAATTTTCGTCAATTTTCGAAGCTGTAGATGCTATTTTCGACTACTATTTTGATAAGGAATAAAAAATCAATAACTTGATGAATCGTCAGATATAATTTAAAATAGGGATAGGTTTATTATTTG
>ENA-OFDP01000089-OFDP01000089.1-metagenomes-genome-assembly--contig:-NODE-89-length-42153-cov-12.388189_pt1 | contig 42153 bp, 28 predicted proteins | sample MGYA00153389_OFDP01 | MGnify analysis MGYA00153389
CCCAACTGGGCGGGAGACCCGTCCAGACAAGTAAAGCACCTTTTCAAGACAGCGATTCGCGCTCCTCGGGTTCCCCGAGGGTTTGCAAGCGATTCTCCTAATGGAGAGGCTACGCCAACGAGACAGCGAGGTTTTTAGGATGGGGATTTAGACCCCTGATTTATGTGAAATCGATGCTTCTGGCTTACTACTTATTAAGTATACCCAGATTATGTGCTGATTCATTGTGAGCTAGATCCATCGGTGTGAGTAGAATAGCCAATACCTGAGCTGGTGTCTGAGTCGTAACTGTCAACTGTCAACTATCAACTATCAACTATCTAAATCCGGTTGAGGGAGTGTGACAGTAAAGCAACTCCCGACTCCGAATTCGCTATCGAGCGTCACATCACCGCCGTGGAGTTCCACAATTTGCTTGACGAGCACTAACCCTAAGCCACTACCTGGATATTTACGATTGAGGCTACTATCGAGTTGAATAAAGGGTTGAAAGAGTTTGGATCGATCCGCACTATCGATCCCAATCCCTGTGTCAGTGACTGAAAAACAGAGCCAATTACCCTGTCTTCCGTCCACTTCCAGCAGTTTCAACCGAACAGATAGTGTGACTAGCCCGCCCTTGGCGGTAAATTTGACCGCATTATTGAGGAGGTTGATTAATACCTGACGCATCCGGCGTTCATCAACTACAATCCGATCGAGATCGTAGGGTAAATGAGTATCGATGTAAATCTGTCGCTCGATTGCCTGTTGCTTGACTAATATTAAGCTCGATCGACACAGTTCGGTGAGGGAAACTTCTGCAATATTCAGCTCTAGTTTACCTGCGGAAATTTTGGAAACATCGAGGATATCATTGATGAGTGATAGTAAATGCTGCCCGCTTTGTTCGATGGTCGCGATCGCATTAAGTTGGCGAGAGTTGAGGGCACCAAATAGTTCTTCCTGCAATGCTTCGGACATCCCCAAAATCGCATTCAAAGGGGTGCGGAGTTCGTGACTCATATTTGCCAGAAACTCGTCCTTGAGGCGGGTTGCCCGTTGGAGTTCGGTATTAGTCAACTCCAAGCGATGGTTGGCTTGATACAGCTCGGTTTCGACTTGTTTGCGATCGGTGATATCTAGTAATACACCATCCCAGACGATCGCGCCATCGGGTTGAAGTTCTGGACGAGAGGCAGATTTGACGCATTCGATCTCCCCAGAACTCAGGATCGCCCTCCCTTCCCATAGTTTAGGAGTCATATTTTGGGCAGATTCAGCTATGACGCGGTGAAATTCTGGGAGATCGTCAGGATGAATCAGATCGAGCAGACAGTTGGAGTCAGCCATCACCGCCGCACAAGTGAGGTGAAATAGCTCAAAACAGCCGGAACTCATATAGGGAAAAGCAGTGCTACCATCTGGTGCCAAGCGAAACTGATAGATCGCGCCAGGAATATTGTCAGCTAACTTTTGATACCGTTGTTCTGACTGACGCAGGGCGATTTCTGTCTGTTTGCGCTTGGTAATATCCATCAGAATCCCATTCCAAACGATCGCCCCATTGTCTGCGAATATCGGTCGAGACTCCCCCCGAATCCATTTGATAGCTGAAGATGTCGAGATCCTACCTTCCCACACCCAAGCTCCCGCTTCAGCAGTAGCTTGGATCGATCGCTCGAACCCCGCGCGATCTTCTGGTAATATTCGATCGAACAAGATCGAAACATCTGCTAGAGCTGCTGCTGGCGAAATTTCAAACAATTCGGCAAATCTGGCACTGAGATAGTTGAGTTTGTAAGTACCGTCAGCACTCAGCTCGAATTGATAGAGCGTCTCGGGGACATTCGACACCATTTGACAATAACGCTCCTCCGACTCCCGCAAGGCGATTTCCATTGCTTGACGATCTAGGAGTATCTCTAAATGGCTCTGCTTGAGCTGGCTATTTACCGCTGCTGTTTGAGCTACTCGATCGCGATCGATCGCACCCGCTTGCACGTAGCAATCATCAGCCGCCTGCATATAGGTGTCGGCGATTTTTTCTTGACTCCATTCTCGGCAAAATTTCGCCGCGCATTCGTTGGCGATCGCTTCTTGTTCGAGGAATTGATTAGTTTTGGCTTCAGCAATAGCTCGATCGTACCATTCGATCGCTTGGCTAAATTCGATCGCCAGATTTAGTTCTGCGATTACACGATAGCCGCAGAGATAAAAGATAAAGCTTTCGATAGTCATATGCGATCTTGCCTAATGATTTCGACAGCATCCCCTGGATACTGTCGAATTATTGGTTGCTCACTTAATATGCCCTGTTATCGTCGAGCGATCGCCACTGTCAATTCCAGTCCCAGTCAAGAAAGCCAAAGTATAAAAAGAATTACCATTAAATTCAAACTCATCAATAATTTCTAGATCGAGTTTCCGCGTATGCGCCTCAAACGATCGCTGATTTAACTTATTAATAAAAGTCACCCCAATCGGAAACTTTAGGGCAAAACTCGACCTCATCAACTCGAACAACTGCGGAAAAACGCTACTCCCACGCATAGCCATATCTATACAAATTGGCCCATGCTGAAATGTTCGATCGACACTCAGATCCCGACCTTGAAATTTTAACTCAGGCAAGCGAGAAATCATCAGTCTAAAGATTTCCCACTGAGCATAAAATTCCCAATCACCTGGTAAATACCCGACTATTTTACTCTCACTTTCCGCTACAAATACACCATCTTGAATGAGCAGTTGTCCGAGCAAATCTGATGTAAAAGGAGTCGTCACAAATCCACCAGCTAATTCTGTTGGCGATAGATTTGTGTAAAGATTCCGAGACTGAAGAGCGAGGATACCATCAAAATCGGACTCGATTGCAGTTCTAATAATTGGGAACATCTCGATTGATTAGGTAATAAAAATGTGTGAGTAGTTGAGCGATCGATCGAAATGTTCACGATCTTAGAATTAGAATATTGTAGGGTGTGTTATCGCGAAGCGTAACGCACCGAAGAGAATAGATCAATTCAATAAATCTCATGAATCATTTAGGATCGCTATAGATGGTGCGTTACGCTTTGCGATAACACACCCTACACCTAAAGCCTAACTTGTCGATCGTTAATATATTTATACGTCAATCGCGATACAGCCTGGACAAAATCGCGGGCGCGCAGATCGTTAAAAGACCGCTTCACAAAAATACCCGCCAAATAGAGTTTTCCATTCGGCATTTCGATAATCCCCGCATCGCCAATCAGTCGCCCCAACGTCCCCGTCTTGTGAGCGATGGCGGCACCTTTACCCAAACCTGCTGGTAGTAGTTTTCGATTCTCAGTTTGATTGAGAATATCCAAAACTTTGCTGCGGCTAGCTTCAGTAATTAATTGACGCTTGGCAAGTAACGCTGACAACCTCACCAAATCTGCGGGACTAGTCGTATTTTCCCCTTGAAAATCTCCGAGTAGACGGTTAATTACTGTTTTCCGCAGTCCCCAATTTTTGAACTGACGATTGAGAACGGCTTTCCCACCCAACCTGTCAATAATCATATTCGTCGCAGTATTATCACTAATAGCGATCATCTTCGTGGCTGTCTGCAACACGCTCAATTTTGCGCCAGGCCTATTTTGGAGTTTGCCCGAACCGCCCGTAATCAAATCGCGCCTAACTGTGAGCGTTTCATCCATCCGTACTTTCCCAGCATCAACAGCTTGAAACAAAGCCATCAAAATCGGCAATTTAATCGTACTTGCCGCCGGAAAACTCTTCTCGCCATTAATATCCAAATAATTTCCCGTCTCCACTTCCATGAAAAACATCCCTGGAGAGAGGTAATCATACTTGGCCGCTAAGGTCTGAATTTGGCTCTTGAGCGCGAGCATTTCCTGTCCGATGGGTACGACTCCGGCAAAGATAATCGGACTGATGGGCACGGGTTGGACTCTGCCTGTGCTTGCTATCGCAACACTACGATCGATCGATCTCAATTTAATCGACCAGCGCGACGGTAAATCGCTGCGAATAATAATATTCTGCGGACTGATACTATAACCAGGTGCGAGTTCCATCACCAGTCGAGTATTCTGAGCGTCTGCTTGGGCAATTCGCACTTCTCGCACTGCTGCCCCAAATTTCTTGCGGACGGTAGCCTCGGTCATTTTCGTACCTGGAAGATCGACAATCAGGCGGTAGGGGCCATCGAGCAATGTTGCTTTGGGCTGGACTCCACTATCGGTGCCAAAGTTTAATTGATTGCGACTAGCGTCAAATTGCCAACCAGTGAATTTACTTGCCTGGGCTGGTGCGGCTAAAAGTAGACACGCGCTGCTAATCAGTCCGGTGAGGAGCCAACTTAATTTCATAGAGTGAGAATGTAATGTAATGGTAGAGCAATTTTGGTTTTTAAAAATCAGTAGCTAAATGCGCCGCTACGCAAATAGGGGAGGCTAACTAGCACGGTTCTAGTCTTCACCCAGATGATGATTAGCATTATTCGGTTGCTTTCGTCAATTGATTTGTCCAGATCGCGTACCCCAAGTAATCGAGCTAAAATTTCTCTAACCCAGATTGGAATTAGATTTAAAGCCGATCGATAAAATATCTGTATCGATCGATATAGTCAGACGATCGACATTCCCGTTATATTAAGAACTATTGCGGGTTGTAAATCCCAACCCCAATCTGTGTATCCAATCGTGTGAGGACACCAATGACTAGAGGCTTGCAAGATCCAGCTACATCCACCACTGAAGAATTACTGGTTGCCAAATTTTTTCGCAGTTCGGTTGGTAATTGGTTATCCGAACGACGTTACTATACTCTCCCCGATGGAGCTACTCAAGAAGTCGTCAGCGAAATTGCGATCGAATTTCTAGCACCAGGCTGTCTGGAATTACAAGAATTAGCACAGTTACATTGTTTGGATGAGTTCGCGCTTACCTGCGGGAGCAAAATTGAGTGGGATAGTAAAGACTCCGTGACGGGAAAAAAAGCTTCAAAAGGAAGTACGTTATTTGGAGCTTTAGGAAATATCTTATATCGCGATCGAGGTTTTGCCACGCCTAAACCAATTACAGCTATTTATCATTTCCCCCATCCCGATACCATGTGTCTGAAAACAGAGTATCAAAATTCGGTATTTGAAGAAGAAATCAAATTAGTCGGTGAAAAATACCGCACTCGTCAAACAATTATCTCTCGTGCTGGAGAACAAGTAACGATCGGTCAATATCTAGAAAAACGAATTAAGCTCTAGACTTACTCACATCTTGCACCAGCGATTCGCACTCCTCGACAAAGCCGAGGAGTGCGAATCGCTGTCAACTGTCAACTGTCAACTGTCTAACTACACCCACCCAGGCAAGCGACAGACTTTCCGCTCCCTACATTTCTCTTGTAAAATATCATTGTGCGATAAGCGCGATCCTTAATTTTTCAAGAGCAGACAACCATGACTCAGGCGACTATGGAACTGGATTTTTCTACCCTAGATGCGGAACTAAGTACAAAAAGTCCCCAAGAAATCATCAAGCGAGGATTGAGCCTGTTTGATAATATTTCCATTTCCTTCAGTGGGGCTGAAGATGTAGTTTTGATTGACATGGCGTACCAGATTAATCCCAATGTCAAAGTCTTTAGTCTCGATACTGGTCGTCTCCATCCTGAAACTTATCAGTTTATCGATCGAGTCCGCAAACACTATGGTATCGCGATCGATGTCGTCTATCCAGAGGCGGCTCCAGTCGAAGCTCTCGTCAAGGCTAAGGGTTTGTTTAGCTTTTATGAAGATGGACACCAAGAATGCTGCGGTGTGCGGAAAGTTGCTCCCCTACGGCGCAAATTAGCGACCCTCGATGCCTGGATTACCGGACAACGCAAGGATCAAAGTCCCTCTACTCGTGCGACAGTCCCAGTTATTCAAGCCGATGGAGCTTTCTCAACACCCGAACATTCGTTAGTCAAGTTTAACCCCTTGGCAAATTGGTCGTCTGCGGATGTCTGGAATTATATTCGCGCCCTGGAAGTACCCTACAATACTCTCCACGAACGCGGGTTTATCAGTATCGGTTGCGAACCATGCACCAAACCCACTCTCCCCCGACAACACGAACGCGAAGGGCGTTGGTGGTGGGAAGAAGCCACGCAAAAAGAATGTGGACTGCATAAGTAGGCTTTAGTAAATTTGTACTTTCGCACATTAGATGTCGCTATTCGCAAATTAGTGTCGTTATTCGCAGGATAATGTCGCAAAACACTTAAGCAGACATATTTTTCGTGAATTCGCAATTTAACGTCGCTAATTTGTAAATTTGCTCCTATTCGCAAATTAGTGTCGTTTTTATCATGAGATAATAATGTTCTTGCAGTCTTCCATTGCCAAAGTCTTCACTATCGAGAGCTACTATTAATGCTCTGAAATTTAGCTTTTGCGTAGCCTCTTCCCTTTCAATCCACCAACTTTTGAGACAGTCCTTTTGAGTCGCTTCCTCCCACCTTTCAATCGCGCAGACCTTAGTGGGGTAAATCTCTTTCAACCCACCCATCTCTGGGAAGGCCATAGCAACGATTGAGTTGGATTGAGATTAGTTGCCATTAGTGCTTTCAACCAACCCATCTCTGGGAAGGCGATAGCAACAACAGCCCAGCCGACAATATGCTGCGAATTTGGCACTTTCAACCAACCCATCTCTGGGAAGGCGATAGCAACTCCCAAAGCCAAAACCCTTATCGTGAGAGCTTTTCAAACTAGGCTTTGGCAAAGCTGCTAAAAACCTGTCTTATAGACTCCTCACAAAGACTGCCTTGTTAATTTCAAACTAGTGAAAGTCTTACTAGCAGAGGGATTCTGGATTTTGGCAAACCTCTAGGGGTTTTTGACCTCGCTATAGGTTTGCCAGTAAAAATTATGGCGGATTCCTCCTCGAGCGGAGGCGATTCAGTAACTACCACTCCGGTCACACCATCTACGTCAAAAAATTGAAGCGATGATGCACCCGTACTTCCACGAAGTGAAAGCTTTACTTGCTGCTGCGAAAGGCACATATGCGCTACTGTTAGAAGAGGGAAATCTCCTAATTCAGCCCCATCCCCACACAAATTTCATATCAAAATTTGTACTAGGTTGGCAGTCAACAAGCGGATAGCTACTAGGGCCGGAAAGCAATTAAACTGACCCACATTTTTCACAGTTCAGAGGCTCAGAAAGCTTGAACTGCGGCGCAATTAATTTATATATTACATTATCTAGGTACAAATGCAGTGAATGGCAAGATCATTCAGCAGAATTTCGTCGAGAGTGATAAGTCCCGATCGCCACATCTTTCGCTCGTTCTTGAGGACTAGCTCTGACTGGCTGAAATCCTGACTCAATTGTGATACCGAGTCTCCGAGCTTTAGAACGGATAGCTTCTATAAGTCTGTTGTAGCTCCAGCGGGAAATTCTCATACGGAACTCTTTAGCATATTTGTTTTGAGCTTCAACAGAGCCAGGACATTTCTGTTTTGCCCTAGCAGTAATCTCACTATTAAGTACTTCTCTCAGATGTGTCAGACTGGGAATTACGATGCTATCTGCTCGATATTGTTGTGCAAGTTTAACAATCTCATTGGCCAATAGACGGTCTACATATTCTCCCAGCTCTGATTCTGATAGCTGATCGGAAATTCCACGTTTCTGATTTTTTTGACGTTGTAAGATATTTTGCTGCTGTTTAGTACGATGACGATTCAGAAGACGGTACCGATCGCCCAGTAATGTCTTGGGAGTGCGATAGGTCAGTACCTCTCCCGTTATGACATTAACAACTGCGGCAGTGACAGGATTGGCTAGTCCGATACTGAGTCCAACCAAAATTTCGGGATTACCTTGGTAGGGTTTATGGCTGGGACGAGCGGGTATATTTTGCAGTCGAGCTAGCTCCGATCGTTTGCGAGGATCGGGCTTTTCACCCTCTAGGTTTTTAAGAGCTTCATCGGATTTCTCCTGTTGAACAAGGGCAGTTCCCTCTGCGGTCATTAAGCGAGTATCGTAAGAGCAGTGGAGGGCAAGATGGTTAGCATTCCAAGGATCGCCTTTACCCTCGCCTTCTGTCCAAATCAGCATGGCTGTACTGAGCGTGAGTAAACCTGGGGGATATGTATCTTTATTCGGTTCATAGGCTTGCCAATCTTCCCAAAAGCGTTGGAACAAAGGTAATTGTCGTCGATCGCAATACAACTGGAAAGGATTCTCTTGATGGACTTCGTACCATTTTTGAATGTCGGGATCGACTGCTTTGAGATATTTATCCATACCATTGAAGTTGACAGTTATCCGCCCTTTGGTCGTTTTGCCCCAACGGACTTCCCCAGAACTATCATAGATAATGGGATATGGCAGAGATGCAGACTTAGTTTCTAATTTAGCCTCCCACTCTTTTGCCTGAGCAACATTTTCGGAAATTTGGTAGGTCGCGAGTTCTAGTGTTTCGAGAAACTCAGCCCCTGAGAGATCCCGACTTTTAGGTAATCGAGCATTCAGTTCTGCCTCAAGTTGCTCGATCTGTTCCTTCTTACGATTGATGCGGTGGGCAAATCCATCTGGGTCTTCTTCTATTTCCGAAACTTTGCAGTCATTCTTGAGCAGGTAGGAAATCGCGCATTTGCTCAAGGTGTCTTCGGTATCATCATAAGCAGTGAATAGCTTAGACATCAGATTGTCATCGTTTGATGATTTAGCTTTCTGTTTAGCTTTTTTACGCTTTTTGGCATTGGGAGCCGATTCAACTTCATTTGTTACGGCATTGAGTCGATCGAGAATTTCTTGTGCCTTTTGCTTGATGACATCAAGATTAGAACCGCTAAGTTCGTGCAATTCACGATCGCTTTTGACTACATTCAACCAGCGTTGCTTTCCATCAATCCGATAGCGAAGATTGTTCTGAATTGCCAGCCATGACTTATAGGTATACAGAACCATCGCAATCGCAGAAGAGTAGAATCGCCCAGGTTGTCCTGGATAAACTTTTCTGAGCGGTTTGCATAAAGCTGTAACTATCTTTTTGGAAATGGTACCTTTGCTTTGCCAGATCTTAAAATCTTCCTGCTGACTGACTAACTTTGTCAGTTCGTTGACCAATGGGGTATTACTCTCTGCCATGAGGTGCCAGAGGTGGCGACGAATAGGCTCAGAAGCGACTAGGCGACAGTGAATTGTAACGATGCTCATAAGTTACTAATGATTTAGTACAAATAACTTCTGAAAAATTTGAGGATGGCTAGATCGCATCTTCAATTGCTAGTGAGAACCAAATTACTAGTCTTTGTTTTCAATATTTGGTTAACTAGATTTGTTATCAGCGGATTGGTTCGATGGCTAGCTGCGGTACGATCTATAGTATGGAGGAGCCATTTTTTACTAGTAAGCAAGCAGCAGAGATATCTGGTTGCACCTTGCGTCAATTGCAATATTGGCGGGAGAAAGAGATTGTTGTGCCCACAGTCGGTTCTCAGGGAACAGGACGGAGCATTTACTACAGTCCTGCGGAGGTGGTAGAACTGGGGATTATGGAATATTGCCTAAGATCGGGATTAAACATGGAGATCGCCGCTGCTGCGCTCAAAGCATTAAAGGACAAGTCCCCCGATCTGATTCAGACAGTATCCCAGTCGTGGTTATTGTCTTGGGATGGACACAAGAGAGTGCTGGAGCTGGTCGATTTTGATGAAATCCAGGCGGTGGAGTGGTTGAAAGCAGGTAGAGTCATGATTCTTCTCCGGTTTGAAAAGGTAACTTTCCTTCGATCGGTCAAAGATGCAGTAGCTATTTATCGTTCAAAACTGTGAACTAGACTTTGCCACAATCTAGGCGAAACAAATATCTAATTCCTGTTCAGAGAAAACTTGAGGCGTGGTTGTTAATCCCGATCTCCACACTTCAAATCTAGTTCGATCTCCTCCCCGTGTCCCAAATTGATGGTTGTGCAAATCGACAAAATATCGAACTACTAATTTTTCCAATTCTGGCAATGTCAGGCTAGCTCCTGAATCGGTATTTTGCGAATGAGAACTTCCCTGCATATATCCTGGTAAGGCAGAAAATAGTTGTGTGTTGAGACTACCGAACAGCCGCTCGACTACATGACTTTCAAATGGACGAGGTTTGAAATCGTTGGTAAATCCTAACCGTGCAGCAATTTGTTTGAGGCGATTGGATTGAACCGAAATGCCACGATCGGTATAAAAATGCTGCGGTAAGCCATATGTTTGCCATTGGTGCTGCAATTCATATTCTCCACTATATTGTTTGGGCAGAATTGCGTGACGCAATGCTAGAGCGACAGCTTGAGGATTTGGTGCTTCATAACCCAGGTGGAATCCCATCACACAACCAGAAGCAATATCGATCGCGATAGTTAGCCACGGACGATCTACCAATTCACCCTCTGAATTCACCAGCAAAACGTCAACTCGTGAGTGGTCGCACAGCCAACTTCGATCTTGAGTACTTTTGTTAGGCATGGTCGATAAATAAATAACGATATTGATAGTATACAACAACTATGTATTATTCGATCGATTAATCACAGATTAGTTTTTTATTTTCAGATCCTGAGTCAATACAGTCTATGTACACTAGTATTTAGTTGGTTTGGCTTCAGCGGTATTGTTGCCCATAACCCGATCGATAGATAAGGATAGATGCTCGGATCTAGACTCTAAGAAAGCCTCGAAATCGTCATTCCATAGAGTTTGAGGCTCGATCGAATGCGATCGCAAAATCTCATCCAATCGCTTTTGAGAAATCCCATGCTGTTCGACCAATCGAGCTAAATACACTGATGGTGGTTGAGAGCCAATAAAACGGTTAGTATCTCTTTTCAATGGAGTCCGATTCAGCAAACAATTATATCGAGCTGCTGGAATCCCCTGCTGCTTGCACCAAGCCTCTGGAAATACATGATGAGACTCAATCTCTCCATCAAATGCCTTTACGTCTCGAATAATTTCTCCTGATAAGAAATCGATCGCGCCCTGCTTGCGGAGTAGCGCATTCAGACTCTTATAAATTGCCCCTTGTCTTCGGGTTACTTGTAATAATCGTTCTCGATTGAAATGTACTCCAACAAGATTGGTTGGCACATTTCCCCCTGCTAACCATTGGGGAATCTCGATCGTATCGTTAGCAGTGCGTTTATTCTGCCAATTATTGTAGACCTCCCCAAACGCACAAGACCACCACCAGCGTTCTAATTGAGTGCGTCCGAGATCGTTTGGCAAACCCACAATTGCCAGCACTGATGCCAAAGCTAGTAACTGACTCGGATAGGCAATATCGTCAGGGTGGACGAAGCCCAATCCATGTAAGAATTTAGCAGCTCGATCGAAACCAGCTAAGGTCATCGGGGCAAATTGTTGATAATCATCCACTGCTAAATCGAGAATCTGTCGGCGACCACAACCGACGGATGACAAGTGAATTGCATTCGGATGTTCTCTGACAAATAGCTCTCGACGGTGACAAGTCGATACTAGAGTCACTGCTGATAACCAATCGGTATTTCGTACCCCTTGAAGTACCCCAAATCTGGATAACTGCTGACTAACACCAGAAAAATGTTCGCGGAGGGAAAAATCTTCAGCCGCAAAACAGGCTGTTACTAAGTCGAAAAAGGTCATGGGGGTAGGCATTTCGTGCATATCCTCAAATACCTGGCAGACTGCTACTTTAGACAGTTCTGGGCGCAATTGAATGATTGGCAGTTGATAATGCTCGAATCTTTTGACGATTTCTAATTCAAACTGTCGGGCTAGAGCTAACTTCTCTGGATCGTAGCTCCAGTATTTCTGAAAGCCTTCGCGCCATTGAGCATAATTAAAGATGGCAGAGACAGGAAATAATAATTGCTCGTACTCTTTTTCGCTGGTGGTGCAGTCAATCTTGCGGTGTTGAGTTTTCTTAATTTGCGATCGAGGTAATGAAATAATGGCATCTACTCGCTCGATCTCTGGATTGAGCGCAGCGGGAATATCGATGTAATACCACCGCTCTTGAATTCGATGAGTCTGACGATCGCGAATACTGACTGCGGCACCCGATCGCAAGCACATGAACATACTGGTTAATCGCTGTTGTCCATCTAGGATGAGGCTTTCAGGGATGGGTTCCTCTTTTAGTCGTACACCTTCAAGCAATCGCGGCTTGAATGTAAAACTGCTATTACTATTGACTTTAATCGTTAAAATCGCACCAATCGGGAAAGATTGAGAGATGCTGGCAATCAGCTTGACAATCTGTTCATTGCACCAAGTGAAACTGCGCTGAAGATCGGGCAATTGGACTTTGCCTGTGTGGATCTCTTCGAGCAAGTCGCCGAGAGATTCTTTGGTGTTATCGAACATACCGATCGAGTTCATAGCTACTATTATTGGCACCAACTCTTTTCAGCATAAGTCCTCTGCTGGGTTTCAGATCGTTTGGAGACAGAGAAAGGATCGTGACGATCCTTTCTTATGAATATTGGTAAACAAGTACTTGACAATTTCTCAAATCTTTAAATTGTTAGCAGCTCCTTGGCTTTTTAGGATGGATCGTAATAATTCTGGTGGAATCTCATCAACATATTCCAGAATCAAGTCTGTTATTGCCAAATATCGTAAGTGATACTGATTCGGGGCGGTATAGTCTCTACCGCTCTTAAACCAGCGTTTGACGCTACCTAGAGAGCAGTTGCATAGAGCCGCCATTTGTACTCGCGTTACATCCCATTTAGCTTCAAATTCGCGGGGAGTCATGGCTAACTGACAATTAGCTAGCTTCTGAATCAGATCGAGTTCCCGCTGTGCCAATTTACGCGGCGTATTCATCATCTGCTCTGCCTGTAATTTTTGCTAGATTGGCTTCTGAGTTCTATACGGCAAATACTTCAATGCCATAAGTAATGTACAACACGTTATAAAAAACTACTATACATTATTTGACTGTCTAGTAAGGTTGCGAGGGTACGATAAATTTGCTGGGAATTTTGAATGAGCAAATGAGTCAAACCGATCGAGTACAGACATCTGTTTATTTTCCTAAAGAGGTATATGCCGCCCTGGTGAAGTGGGCTGAGGAGGAGGATCGCTCGGTTAGTAATTTGGTGGTGCGGCTTGTAGCTAAGGCGATCGAAGAGAAAGAGTCAAAGTGAAGTGGGCAATTGGGAAAAGGGGCGGATGATGCCAAAATTGACGATCGATAAGGTGGCGGTTTTATGTGAGTTGGATCGATGTTCGATCGTGGAGTTAGCTCAAGCCGCTCAGAAGTCAATTTTACAAGCAGATGTCAAACTCGATTTGGGCGAGATTTCAGATAGTTCAGAGGTTGAATAGCTGCATCGTTGATGAAGAATACTGGTTAGGGGTTTAGTAACGTTTACAAACCCCCTAAGCTTGTTATGACCTCTACAGATTAATCAATCGGCAATCCGACCAACCGCGAGGTATGTCGATCTGATGATAGAGAAGATCGATCCATTCCCCATCATCAGGCAGATGCTTCGCGTTGACACAAATTACCCAGTGGCAGTGCATTCCCAAAGCAACGCGCACTTCCTTCCATGAATATGTTTGCTGTTGTTTCATCAATCGGTAGGCACGAGCTTCATTCTCAACGATCGAGATTGCGACCCGATGGTGTTGTCCTTGAATATCTTCGAGGGAGATAACGGCATCGATGCTGAGTAATTCCCATACCTCATAGGGATCGTCTAAATCTATGCCGCTCGATCGAGCCTTATCGACCATTTCGGCGAGTCGATCGCTAATAACTAGTCGAACCTTTTCGACGGCTAAATCTGGATGGTTGAGGCTTAAAACTTTGATTCGAGCCGCCATGCTCCGAAATCTTAATCCGATAATTGACATCATCTCTCTCCTGATAAACAAACACAAGATTCCTGCGGACAGGGTTATCTGTGTGTCATTAGGAGTGGATTTGCTATCAGTCAGTCATCGAGATTCCTAGTTGGTGGGCGGAAAGTAAGTCTGTGACTTACCTGAATTTGAATATAGCATTTTTCTGTCAGATTTTGCCAGGAGGAGACTGGCACGACCAATATCAGTACGTTGGATCGAAATAGCACTTACATGTTTTGACATGTCCATATAGAGTGCTCATGCACTAGTAGTAGGTCGAGTTTATTTAATCTCCATAGTCACGAAGCCTCTCAGGAAGGTGGCGGAATAGCGATTGGGATCTCAATTTTCTTCTCTGGTAGTCGGGTCTTCAATTCTACAGTCACAAATTTCTCTGTAGGAGCAAATGTAACAGATTGCTAAAGATGGTGTAGACGAAAAATAACCGTTTTGGATCGAGTGGATCAGGCTTTCAGCTTCTTGATGAATGGAAGATAATGCCTGGGAGTCAAAAGTATGAACTCGATCGTGACGAAGATAAGCAATATGAGCTGTAGGTTTCTGTGTTGCTGCTGCATACGCCCAAAGTTGAAAGCGATGGTGAGTAGGCTGCATGACTCGATCGGTCTTAAAGTCCAAGATGAAATCTGCGCCGAGTAAATCGATGAATCCATTCAGTTTGATGGAGTCGATGGTGAGACTAATCGGGTGTTCCCACGCTTGGGCACCTTGAAGATAGGCTTCATAAATCGCTGATTTGCGAAAAGACTGGGCTAACTCTAGTACTTCTTTGACGATCTCATCACTAAGGTATCGACTAGATTGAATCAACGTCTCTCGATCTGAGATATTGCGCTCGATTGCCAAGTGAACTAACTGACCAACTTCAGCCGCACCACTTCTGACTCCAGATCGATACCCAGGATGACCTAGCACATATTTATACTCAAATCGCTTTGGACAATAAGCATATTCTGTCAACGCCGTTACGGGTAGTTCTGAAAGTCCTGCACCCATCTTTCTGAGCAACATCAGCGCAGGAGCGGTAGGAAACTGAGGTGGTAATGCATCAACAGGTTTAGCTAGTTCTGGATCGAAAGGAATAAGCTCAGGTGGCAATTCTAGTCCTGGTAGCAGTAGATCTAGACCAGTACCTGTAGTGCTAGGAGCAGTGAGGATGAGTCGATCTCGAACGCGAGTCATTGCTACATAGAGAACGCGCTTGGTTTCTTCTTGTTCTGCTTGACGTTTCCGATATTCTAGTAAGGTCAATAGTGCGGACTTCTGTTTTGCGCCATCATCATCTTCTAGTTTTAAAGCTACTCCGAGTTCGGGATCGAAGTAAACTGAGGCAGAATCATTAACCGATCCTCTAGTTAAATCCGGTACAACTACAATCGGCCACTCCAGTCCTTTAGCAGCATGGATGGTCATGAGACTGACGGCATTACCGCCTTCAATTGCAGGGCGAGGAATTTGAATATCACTGGTAACGATCTGTTGCAGCCGCCGAACTACACTCAAGACATCGTTCGCGCCTAGTTCTAACTGCCGAATGAATGCTCGAAATCCCTGCCAGTCTGCTGTACGGCGAGTTGAGCCAGGAAGATTGGCAATGACGGCTGTGTATCCAGTCAGGCGATCGGCAATTTGGAGTAATCTGGTAGGTGCTTCGCTGCGTCGCTCTCCTAAGAGTCGGTTGAGACATTCGACCGATCGAACTAGCACTGGTTCGCTGCTGGTCTTAATCTGCTTCCACCAGGAGGTCTTATCGGGCAAAGTTTGGGAAAGAGCAAACAGGATCGGATCGCTGACTGTAAAGAACGGACTTCGCAACACTGCAACTAAGGCTAAATCGTCACTGGGATTTGCGAGAAACCGCAATAGTGCCCAAGCATCTTTAGCTTCGCGGGTATCTAACAAGTTACCGCCACCTGCTTGGAGGATCGGGATACCTCGACCTTCCAAGGCTTGGCCGTAGATTTCCAGAGGGTCCCAGGCGCGTGATAGAATTGCGATGTCGCTAGGTTGAATTGGTCTGAGCCGATTGCTGTGCTTGTCGTGAATTTGGATTCGATCGTCGAGCATCTTTTTAATCGAGTTAGCAATATGTTGTGCTTCGACTCGACGACGATCTTCAACATCAGGTTTGGGTTTAATGTCATCGTTAACAGTGCAGACGCTCAGATGAGGAGCTGGATGTGGCTCTGTGGCACGACTACCTGCTAAATCTTGATGCTGCTTGCCTAGAATAGGCTTGAATACTCGATTAATCTGCTGAATGAGGGTGTGGTGAGTGCGAAAGCTCAAATCTAGGACTGCTGATTTTCCGCCAGATTTCACAATCCGATCGCACCAATGCTCGAATACCTTCACATCTGCCCTGCGAAATCCATAGATTGACTGTTTTATGTCTCCTACAATCGTGAGGATAGATTTCTCCGTCAGCAGTTCCAACAGCCGACCCTGAATCGGGTTAGTATCTTGGAACTCGTCAATCATAAATACTTTCCACCTTCGAGTATAGTAGTCTCGGACATGAGAATGCTCCAAAGCTTTGAGTGCATGGACTTCTAAATCGCTGAAATCTAGAACCCGTCGCACCTGTTTTGCTCGATTGAGGTGAGCTTTCACTGCGGAGAAAGCTTTTTGCAAGTTCGGTAGCATCGCCTCAGTTCGGTCGTCAAATTCATTTGGCGTTAAGGTCACGATGCCATCCTTGAGAGCATTTTCTGCCAATTCTCGGATTGCTTTAATTGCAGTCTTTACATCGTCAAGATTATCCTTGCCACCCCAATTTTTTTGGCTACCAACATTAATCTTGAGTTCTTTGATAGCGGCTAGAGACGTGGGCAGATCCCGATCTTGTTCGATCGCTGCGATCGCTGCCAATGCCTCTGCTCGCACAACATCCAGTTGATCGCCAGGGGCACTGTGGCGGGCTAACATCTCACCCGACTGTCGCCAACTAGCATGACCCAATAATTCATTTAGAGCCTGTTCCTGAGCTACTTTGACGATCGGTAGCCAATCGGCGCGATCGCGGTTCAGGGCTTGTTCGGCACTCAAAGGATCTTGGAGAAAGTCGTTAATTAGGGTGGACATTAGCGAATAGGGCACTTGTCCATACAGATCGCGAGGTAGTCGATCGAGAGCCTCTAGGATCGTTTCAGATTGCCAAACCTTGCCATCGATATCGTCAAGCAGAGTGAAGTCAGGCGGAACGTCGGCTTCATCGGGGTGTTCTCGACAGATTCGGGCTGCTAATGCGTGAAATGTACTGATTTGAGCTGCTTCAATCTCGGCAATTAGATCGGGGCGATCGCTCATTGCTTGAGCAACTGTTTGGCGGATACGCGATCGCATTTCTGTGGCTGCTTTATCTGTAAATGTGACAGCGACAATCTCCAAGGGGGTAAAACCCTGGGCTGGCGTTAGAAAATATTGATATCGTTCTGCTAGCATATGCGTCTTGCCAGTACCTGCCCCAGCGGTGACGGCTACACTACAGGGTGTATGGGCAGCTAGTACTTGTTGTTCAGTTAAGCTCATTATTTCTTCCCTTACGACTGAGACGGCTACCTTGGCGGCAAACTGGATCGAACGCACAATACTCACAGGCAACTTTCTTGTTGTCTGGTTTGACAGGGAAACGACCACGATCCAAATGACCTTTGCAGCGATCGGCAAAGGCAGACAAATCGTCTTCCATAGCTACCGAATTTTTAGAAACTGCTAACTTTTTACCCTTGCTCAATGAGTAATAATAAGCATCTGCAACTGGTTCTTTGGGAAATAGATTCGCGGCGGCGACAGCCTTATAAATTGGTAACTGTATATCTAGACGGGCGTTGCCAGCTTCATCACTCACTCCCTTGGGGACACTCGAACCTGTCTTATAGTCAATTAAAACCAATCCATTTTCAGTGCGATCGATCCGGTCAACTCTACCTCTAATTTTGAATCCCTGCCAATCTCCCGCGAAAGCTCCTTCTAGAGAGATAGCTTCAGCACCTATGGGGAAAAAGTTAGGCTCTTGAATTGTCATAGAGAGAGTGCGGATATGTTCGGTGCGACAAACATCCCAGGCTGGTAATTTGGGCAGATCGATCGCTTTCTCTGCCGCTAAGAATGCAGCTCGTAGGAGTTCGGGTTCAGTTAGCAATTGCGCTGGATGCTCCTGAACTGTCTGGAATAGTAGTTCGAGCGTTTTGTGATAGAGATTGCCGCGCAGACTCGGACTCAGTTCGACCTCCGTTTCATCTAGTTCTCCCAACTTGAGCACCTTGGCGGCAAACCATTGGAACGGGCACAACCCAAGACTGGTCAACTGCGAGACACTAAAATGACGATCGGTGTAACTTACGGGAATTCCCACAATTCCGTCGTACTCATCTTGAGGAGTGGCATCTTCCCTCGACTGCTCGACTCTCCAAGCATGAGTCGCTCGTGCCAAGACTGGATCTTCTAGATCGCTATCCAAGCGCACATAGCACTTTCGCATTTCTTCCAGACTTGCCAGGGGTAAATCTGGGAGCGATGTTTCGATTAAATTCAACCGTTTGAGGTAGGGACTGATAGTTTGCTCCCGACGACCATTCAACTTGGCATAAGAGAACACAACTCGATCGGTGAGGCTCTGGAGGAGATTGCCGAATTCTAGTGTTTCTTGCCGAGCTGCATCAGCAGCACTTGCTAGTACGATTCCCACTTGACTCAATTGTTTGCGTTCGTAAAAATCCAAAACTGGATCGTTCTTGACTGGCGGCGGGAAAACCCCTTCAGCCATGCCTAGCACAAAGACATGACGATATTGGGTACCGATCGTCGCGTGAGGGCCATGCAGTTCGACACCGCCTCTTCCTGGCTGGGCTGGGACAGATAATAGATCGATCGTGTCCTGAAATTCTTGGGTAAATTCATCCCAGCTTAGAATCTCGTTTTCTGGCTTGGCAAATTCCACCAAGGCTGAGTCTAAAGTATTGAAAGCAACACTTTCCCTCGCCCAGCGGGCACATCGTCGGCGCAGGTTAAAAGCTTGGAAAATCTTCCGCACCCATTCAACCCAGTTATCTCGCCTGAGTCGAGTTTTATGGTTGAGAACTGAGAAATCGATATTTATTTGTTCTTGACTAAATTTTGTCCATTCTGCCACGGTAGTAGGCTTTTTAGCTCGAACCTCAGACCAAAACTCCGCATCAGGGTTGGTACAGAGTGGATGGCTTAATAATTTAGCAGTCGATTCAAATGGAAATCGATTATTAATGACCTCTAGCAGTAAATTCAACCAAGCTCCCAGTCGGGTCGAACTTAATGGGGTATCGTACAGAGCGCGAAGTGGGATGTCATATTCCCAGGCAATATCGAGTAAAACTGCCCCATACTCAGCTTCATTTCGCGCAATAATTACGATATCTTTTGCTTTAACTTGCTGATGCAAAAGCTGCTTAATCTGCGCTAACGTTCCCCTAACTTCGCTTTCTAAGTTCCCATAGGCATAAACGGCACAATTATCTGGTTGGGGTAATACTAGTGCGGACGAGGCATTTTGAGGTTGGAGAAACGATCGATATAAATGCTCCCCAACGGCGATTGGATCTGGTTGAGTTCCTTCAATTTGCCAGCCTCGGCTCTCTAAGAAGGCAATCGCCGCTCGATTCTGTTGGAATTGTTCGTGTTTTAGTGTCGGTAAAAATAGGACGCTCTCATCCCCAGAGATCGCATCGATTAACTCTAATTCATCTGGGCGAAGTTGAAAATATCCATACAGCAACAGTTTCCGTCGATCTAACTCACCCTCGACGGTTCGCCAATAAATTTCACTCTCATCAACTAATCCAGACTCACGGAGCTTGGATTGATATTTGGGGACGAGCCGTAAAATCCGCTCGGCGCGTTCGGATATGCCATTAGGTATAAGTTCTAAACTAGCCGCCGACTGAAGCAACATCCTGACTGTTGGTAATAATGTTCGTACTGTCCCGACAGGATCTTTGGGTGCCAAAACTTCTTGGACAGTTTGACGGAATAATTTGTAGCTAGTTAGGGCAGAGGCGATCTCGATCCCTCGACGCTTGAGCTGCTTAACACCATCATCTCGCAGCGAATTATGTCGAACACCCAGGGTTTGAGCAGCTAGACGAGAAGAAGTCACAATCTCGTAAGTTTTCTGAAGCGTCAGTTGTTGTGCGTAGTGGTAGGGATAGAGATTCAGAAATACTTGTCTTGACATCGTTACTAAAGTTCTATGAGGATTCGATGAACCTGCGGATTAACTGCCCTAAAAGCACGAGCGATATTTTGTGCACTGTAGCGATCTAAGAAAATAATCTCACATTACTCATCGCAGAATAATTAGATTAGCCAAGACTCCAGATCTTCAGTGTTCCCGTGTCATGTGTTTGGATCGACGGGGTGACTGGTAAAATTTAATCTTGCACCTTCAGCTCGATCGCAATTTGGATGACTATTCATCAACGTCTCAAGGCACTAGTTACTGAATTACAAAGCCCTAGGCTGCTGAGAAATCAGGGTAATGGCAATGAGATCGGCTACTATATTTTCGACTACGATGCAGAGCACGAGCCGATCGTCCAGCAATTTATTTCAGAGCTACAACCGAAATTAGCAGTGAGTCAACCGCCACTGAATTCGGTCGAGATTAATCTATATCGAGTGATTCTGAAGATCCTTGAAGATCGGAATTTACTCCAACGAGCCTTCGATCTAGAGGCTAAAAAGGGGAATAATGATCTAGCTAAGACAATTAAGCCAATGGTACGCCCTGAAAAGGTAGTTGAGAAAATTCAGGAGCTGGTGCAAGGAAACGAGGATCTGATCTTAATCACTGGTGTGGGTGCAAGCTGGCCGATAATGCGATCGCATACGATCTTGAATAATCTCCACCCAGTTTTGGATCGGACTCCAGTGGTAATGTTTTTTCCAGGCTCCTATGATGGCCAAGAGTTGAGGCTATTCGACACGTTCAAAGATGATAACTACTATCGAGCTTTCTCATTAATTCCCCGCCGCAGCGATAAACATGAATATTAAAGAACTATTTGAGAAGGATATTCATCGGAATATTAATGGGGTGATTAAGGTTGGGCAGCAGGATAATGAGAATGTTCGCCAAGAATTGGACGAATATGTGGTGACTCAACAACTTGAGCGGCATTTCAATACTTTCTTCGATCGATACACCAATTCGATCGATACTCCAACCGATAAAATGGGAGTCTGGATTTCTGGCTTCTTTGGTTCGGGGAAATCTCACTTTCTCAAAATTTTGTCTTATTTGCTGGCGAATATCTCGATCGAGCAACAACAGGCGATAGATTTCTTTGATGAGAAAAGAGTCCCTGATGCCTTACTAAGAGCTAGTATGGCACGAGCGGTACAGGGTTCGACGGATGTAATCTTGTTCAATATCGACTCAAAAGCCGAGGATAACAGTAAAGATCAGCGCGATAGTATCGTGCGGGTGTTCCAGAAAGTATTTGACGACTATTTGGGGTATTTTGGCTCTGTACCCGCGATCGCCGAGTTCGAGCGGACTCTCGACCAAAAAGGACAGTACCAGACCTTTAAACAGGCTTTTGCAGGGGCCAGTGGTTCGACTTGGGAGGAGGATCGAGATGCTTGGTTGTTCCATCAGGAAGATATTAGTAGAGCATTGGCAGTTAGTACGGGGATGGGTGTAGATGCGGCTAATCGCTTGGTAGAAGCCATCGACCAAAATTATACTAACAGTGTTGAGAAATTTGCCCAGACGGTGCGCCAATATCTCGACAGTAAGGGTACAAAGCACCGTCTACTATTTATGGTGGATGAGGTAGGGCAGTATATCGGGGAAAGTCCCGATCTGATGCTAAATCTCCAAACTGTGGTGGAGGATCTGGGCATTCATTGTGGAGGGAAAGCGTGGGTAATAGTCACATCTCAGGAGGCGATGGATGAAATTACCAAGAACCGGATTCGGGGTAATGATTTCTCGAAGATTGTCGGGCGTTTTTATAAGCCGCTGAGTTTATCTTCGGCGAATACTGATGAAGTGATTAAGTTACGGTTGCTGGATAAAACACCAGTAGCGCGGACTGCTCTAGAAAACCAATATTACGATAAGCAAGCTATCCTCAAAAATCAAATTAACTTTAGTGCTGATTGTGCCGATTTGCCAGGGTATAAGGATGCGAATGATTTTCAGTCGGCGTATCCATTTATCCCCTATCAATTCAACTTGCTTCAGGTGGTATTTACCCAAATTCGGGTGATGGGTTCGGCGGGTAAACATTTGGCATCTGGGGAACGATCGCTATTAGATGCGTTCCAAATTGCGGCTCAGACTGTAGCAGACAAAGAGATCGGTACACTGGTTCCGTTCCATACTTTCTATTTATCGATCGAGGGTTTTTTAGATAGTTCGATTAGTCAGGCGATTAACCAAGCACAGCAGAATTCACAGTTACAACCTGTCGATATCGAGTTGCTTAAAATCTTGTTCATGGTCAAGTATGTTAAGGAAATTCGCCCTAATCCTGATAACTTAGCAACTCTCTGCCTGACTCATATCGACCAAGATCGCTTGGCTCTGAAAGCACAGATTCAGGATTCTTTGCAACGGCTCGAACGTCAGACTTTGATTCAGCGAATGGGAGATGAATATAGTTTCTTAACTCATGAAGAGCAAGATATCGGTCGGGAAATTAAGAATATTGATGTCGATCCAGGTGAAGTAAAGACTGAATTTCAGACGATGGTGTGGGATACAATATTTACAGATAGAAAATTAAAATACGATGCGCGACACCAATATGATTTCAATCGCAAATTGGATCATCAGGCGAAAGGAATCCAAACAAATGATTTTGGGATTCATATCATCACACCCTATGCAGATCGATATAAAACATTGCAAGTAGATATCCAATGCTTTGCCGAGACTGCTGGCGGACAAGAAGTATTAGTCAGGCTGCCAGACGATCCTCATTTGTTGGATGAAGTTAATGAATTAGTTAGAACTGCTAAATATATTCGTCGCAAAAATAGCGGAAATTTAACCGCTAGCATTCGGAAGATTTTAGATAGCCGAGCGGATGAAAATAGTAAACGGAAGGAACGGATCGAACAGACACTCCGCCGCTTAATTAGTGAAGCCGATCTGTTTGCAGTTGGGAGTAAAATTCAAGTCAGCAGTCGGGATGTTCGATCGGTATTAACCGACGGATTGACTGCGCTAATTAATAATGTTTATACCAAATTAAATTATGTCGCCAGTGGGTTTAATACTGAAGCGGAAGTTACTCAGGCTCTGACTCGCAATTTTGAAGCGATTAAAACTGATGGCGAGTATCCAAATGCCCCAGCCCATACTGAAATGCTGTCATGGTTGGCGGATGAAGCTCGATCGCATAAACGGGTAAGTATTCGCAGTTTAACCGACAAATTCCTCAAACGACCGTTTGGGTGGTCGGAATTCGATACCTTGGGCGTGTTGGCGGAATTAGTCAATCTGGGTAAAGTGGAACTCCGCAAGGCACAGGCTACAGTCAATCCCAAGGAATCGGGGTTGGTGGTGAAACTACGATCGAGATCGGGAGTGGATGAATATCTAGTCCGGTTGTGTAATGAGGTCGATCCGGCTAGTTTACGGGTGGCGAGAGACTTGGCGCGGGATCTGCTGGAGGGGGCACCGCCGAGCGATACTGTCAAGCTGTATGAGGCATATCAAGCTGCTTTGAAGGTTAGTTGCGATCGATTGCAAGCTTGGATCGATCGATCGAAATCCGAGCAGTTGCCATTTGGCGAGCTGATGGCGCAACATGCGACGCTATTACAAAATCTGGCGGCGCAAGATGACGCAGCGGCGTTCTTTGGGGCGATTCGCAGTCAGCGGCAGGAGTTGGAAGATTATGTGGAAGATGCTCAAAAAATTCAGTCCTTTTTCGAGAGTCAGCTAGCGACATTTATCAAAGCTAGAGCCGATCTGAAGCTGTTAGAATCGGAGCTATGTCATCTAAATGAACCAGATGCGATCGCCAAAATAGCACAGGTACGGCAGATCTTAGCCATGCCCGATCCTACTTCCCAAGTTCCGCAATTAGGACAGTTATTACAGCCAGTACAGGCACTAGTACGAGAGCGACTACAAGCCCAACGCGATCGAGTGGCGGCGACAGGGGTACGGGTGCGGGAAAAGGTGGGACAATATGCGATCGAGGCGCATCCAGAGCTAGCCGCACAGTTAGATTTAGCCCAATTGACTCAACCGATCGATCGAGTCACGATCGCGCTAGAACAGGCTCAGACGATCGATTCGGCGATCGCCAGGGAACGTGACCTCGAACAGCTAGAGCAGCAGTTAATGGCGCAGGTAGACACCGCAGCGGCGACGTTATTAGCACAGCAGCAGCTAGCTGGGGCTGAGGTGACTGTGACTAAACCGATGGTGACAGTGAGGCTCTCTCAAGTAGCAGGTAAGTCGATTTTAGAATCATCCCAGGATGTCGATGAGTATCTGGAGCGGGTTAGACTAGCGATCGTGACAGAGATCGCACAGGGTAAACGAGTAAGGTTAGAGTAGATAATGCAAGAATCCTTTTCTAACTCAGCAGGTAGGCATCTACAAGATGCCCAAATTCTGCTAGCCGAACAACGGTGGGACAATGCGGTTTACCTAGCAGGTTACGTCGTAGAATGTTCGTTTAAAGTACTTATAGAACAGCACTTTAAGCACGATCTCGGTGCAGTTAAAAAATATGGACACGATCTTACCGAACTTGATGGTAGGGCAATGGAACGCTTGCGGGTGCTCTATCCTATTCTCGATCGACAACTCCCTGCTGCCCGAATAATTGGTACTGTGTTAGCTCGATCTCATCCAGAGCGGAGGTACGCCAAATCTGGATTGTGGACTGAATCTGAAGCAACATTAGCTGTTCGACGTGCCGCAGAAATTTATCGCGAAATAATCCCGATGTTAGTGCTAAATGGATTAATTTTCAGCCAGGATATTTAAGAAATGACGATTAGTTTTGGTGAAACATTTAATAAAGTGCGCGAATGCTTTCAGGAACAAAGCGTTATCGATTTACTCGTACCTAAACTTGCATCCGTAACTATTATTCGTGATGTTAATGGAAGAATTAGGCTTTTTCTTGAACCATCAGAACCTAGTACCATTCAAGCATCAGAAATTACCAATCTTGCTACCTTATTATCTACCAAACTGGGAAATTATGATGGGCACGATATTTGGCTACCAGCAGGCGAAAAGGATGCTTACAAAGCTTTGATTCAAACTATTGAGGCTGAGAGAAATTTAGCAGCTTGGGATGATGAATTAATTCTGCCTCGCTGGTATATTCTTGAGCGTCACATTGCTAAACAGGCATGGACAGACAATAAAGTAGGTAAACCACCTTGGGCAGAGCAATTAGTTTATCGAAAGTATAAGCCTGCGATCGTATCTTTTTTCTCTTTCAAAGGAGGTGTAGGCAGAACTAGTACCCTTGTTGCTACTGCCTTAACGTTAGCGCGTAATGGTCATCGAGTTGCGATTGTCGATCTCGATTTGGAAGCCCCAGGTTTGGCGACAATTTTCTCACCAGATAGCTCTGAAAATTTTGGTGTAATTGATTACTTACTGGAGAAGAAGATTCAAGGGAATGACTGGAAACTGCGTACCAATCTACTCAGTATTAGCGATCGAACTTTGCTCGGAGATGATGGTGAAAGTATTCAATTACTTCCGGCGGGAACTATCGATGATAATTATTTAGAAAAATTAGCTCGATTGGACTTTCAGAACCTTATTAATAGCGAACTGCAAAGTACAATGGTAGATATGTTGAGCGAATTAGAAAGTGCAGTAAGACCTTTAGATTTTATTCTCATGGATGCGCGGGCTGGTTTCCATGATATTGGTGGTTTGGCGATCGCCAATCTTTGTCATGCAGCGGTAATATTTGGCACTCAATCGCGTCAAAGTTGGGCTGGACTAACTCATGTGATTCGTCATTTAGCAAGTCCGGGAATTGACGACAGATTGCCACTAATTCTCGCACATTCAATGGCTCCTTCGATCGGTATATCTGGACGAGAACAAGAATTGACAGAATTTCGGGAACGAGCCTATGATGTTTTCCGAGAAAATTATTACTCGGTGGACGAAGATGTTCCTAATTCTAACGATCGAGAAGAGTCATTTTTTCCGATTGTTATACCATATCAGGAAAGTTTACGCGGAGATATAGCTTTATTTTCTCGCAACTCAACTCCAGAAGAATCAGATCGACTTTCAGGACTCGTACAAGTAATGACGAATCAACCTTATTCAGAGCTTGCTGAGAAACTATGTGGACTTTTTGGACGTGAATTTAAGCAGGTAAATTTAAAGCCATGAGTGAACTTAATAAACAAAGACTACTCGAATCAATCGCTGATATTGCGCCTGGACTGGGAATTGCCGAGCATGAAAGTGATGAAGAAGATAAGTTCTTAAAAAACTTTTTACCCATTGCAGATTATCGCAATGCTTTAGATCCAAATACATTATTAATATTAGGTGGTCGTGGAGTCGGTAAAACAGAATTATTTCGGCTACTAGCAATTCCTTCAGGACGAGAATCTTTGGTCGAAAGTTTGGGAATTAGAGCCTTGCCTGCGTTGAGTCAAACAACCTGGATCGCTGGATTTGGCAGAACTAGTAAAGTAGGTAAGCGATTCCCAACTCCAGAAAGTATTGAAGCACAAATGGAGAATGCTAAAAATATTGAATGGCGGAGCTTTTGGATTGGTTTGATTTTAGGTAGTTTATTACAGCAAGAAGATTTCAAATTAAAAGATTTTCTAGTTCAAGAGCTTGGCGTAGAGACAGTCAAAGTTCTGGGAGATGACTTATCGCTTGTATCTATTTGGAAACCGATTGTCGATCGAGAGCTGGAGCGACTCAATTCTGTACTAGATAAATTAGATCGAAAACTCCTTGAAACAGATGATTGGTTATTTATTACTTATGATGAACTAGACAGGTTAGTTGCTTCCTATACTGCTCTGGCAAGCCCCATTCGCGAACTTTTAGCAATGTGGCTCGACAGGTGGCGACGTTGGGACAGAATCAGACCAAAAATCTTTCTGCGTACCGATCTATATCGCGATGATTTCTTGAGTTTCCCTGATGCTTCCAAACTGCAAGCCCATCTAGTTAAATTGGAATGGAAACATTCATGGCTATACCAACTTCTAGTCAAAAGACTGGCGAACTCTAGTAATGAAATGAGATCGTATCTGCAAAACATTCCAGAGTTAATTGTTGAAAACAAAACTGGTTTGGGATGGACGGCAACATCAAATGAAAATTTATTTGAAGAACTAATCGAAAGAATGATCGGCAAGTATATGGGAGCCAACCCTAAAAAAGGCATTACCTATCGCTGGATTCCCAATCACCTTCAGGATGCGAGTGGTAGAATTGCCCCACGTTCTTTTCTCAAGTTATTTGCTTTAGCAGCACAAAGTCGAATTGAGAAAATTTCTCATAATGAACAAAATTTGATGCTTTTACAACCTGCCGACCTACAGGGCGCACTCATGAATACTTCTGAGGATCGAATTAGAGAGTTACAAGAAGAATATCCTTGGTTGGAATTACTAAAGACGAGTTTAATTGGTCTGACAGCTCCCATTGAAAAGGAGATATTTTTAGAGCGGATAAAATCAACGATCTGGATTCCTGAAAAACAACCACCCATAACTAAACCAGAAGGAATTTTGCAATATTTACTTCAACTGGGGGTTGTAGAAAATCGTCGTTCTGATGGACGAATTAATATGCCTGAAATCTATTTATATGGATTTAAAGTCAAACGCAAAGGTGGAGTTAAACGTCCCAAGTAGGATGAAGCTTGCCCTGTCTACTGGAGTTGTGGCGGAGATCTACCCACCCCGCCTGCGGCACCCCTCCTCGGAGGGGTGCCGCAGCGATGCTCTTTTTTGATATGCGATTATCGATCGAACAAAGATCGTCGTTAGACGGAATATGATTAGAGTTCGGGACTAATCTTTACTTCAACAAATCAACTCTGCTACCTTCCTATGAGTGAAAAATCCCCTCCTCGGAGGGGTGCCCAAAGGGCGGGGTGGGTAAATCCTCGCTACAACTCTAATCCACCTTATCCCCCGAATCTCATGGATCGTACTGCTGTTAAGAAATTTGCAATTGAAGCCAGACGGATACTCTTGCAGCAGGTGGCTGCTCAAACAGAACGACTGGGAATCACGATCGATCGCCTGACAGAGCCTCAGACAGTCAGCGGAGGGCTAATCGTGGCCGGAATCACCCTAGATACGATCGAGTCTCACCAGTATCAGCAGTTGCGGCGACGATTGCAGGATCTCCAAAGTCAGGAAAAGACACTCAAGGGCGCGGTGACAGCCTTAATCGATGAGGTGGCTTATACCTGGTTCAACCGTTTGGCTGCGCTGCGGTTTATGGAGGTGAATGGCTACCTGAAGCGGCGGGTATTGAGTAGTAGCGATCCGAAATTGGTAGATCCAGACTTATTGCGGGATGCTAGTGATATCGCCGAATTAGAGGATTTGCCAGGGTTAAACAGATCGATCTGGTTAGAGTGGCTCGGTTTGGCGGCTAAGGCTCCCAATCCAGAGGAGTTTCTCTATCGGCGGTTATTGGGATTGCAGTGTCAGGAATTGGCGGTGGGGTTGCCGTTTTTGTTTGCGGAGAGCTATCCGGCGTTGTTGATGCCTGGGAATCTGCTCAATCAAGATTCGATCGTGCGGAAGTTGGTAAGTGATATTGCTGAGGTAGACTGGCTGGATACGCCAGATAGTGAGAATGGGGTGGAGATTGTCGGCTGGTTGTATCAGTTCTATATTTCCGAGCGGAAGGATGCGGTAATTGGGGCGAAAAGTAAGGTAGCGGCGCGAGATATTCCGGCGGCGACGCAGTTATTTACGCCCCATTGGATTGTGCGGTACATGGTGGAAAATTCTTTGGGGCGGTTGTGGTTGGAGGCGCACCCAGAGTCGCAGTTACGGGCGAAGATGCCCTATTATTTGGAGTCGGCACCGTTGGCGGCGGGAATGCCAGAAGTTGCGGTGACGTTACCTACTGCTGCTTTGCCTCAACGCCCAGAAGAACTAACAGTCATCGATCCTGCCTGTGGGAGTGGGCATATATTGGTGTATGCCTTCGATTTGTTGTTTGAGATTTACAAGGAGCAGGGATATTTAGAGCGGGATATTCCGGCACTAATTTTGACACACAATTTGCATGGTTTGGATATTGACGATCGAGCGGTACAATTAGCCAGCTTTGCGGTGTTGATGAAAGCACGGGCAAAGAATCCGAGGATCTTACGCAAGCCGCCCCAGTTAAAGATTTTGACGGTTCGATCGACTAGACATCTTTCAATTAGTCATTTTACTATCGATCGTCCGCAAGTCCAGGCGGCACCAATTATCGATTATCAATTAACGTTAGATTCGATCGTTGGTAGTCCCCGCCAATTACCACTAATTCAGCCGCCCAGCCCGACTTTACCGCCTGCTTATCCATTGTTGGAGCAATTGCTAGCTACATTTGCGGAGGCGGATAATCTGGGTAGTTTGATAACACCAGATGGGTTTGATGCGGTGAAGTTATCTGCTCAATTGGATGAGATAGTGGCAGATATGCCAGTTTTTGCTAGTGAGGTAGCGACTTTACGAGAGATAGTCAGGCAAGCAGAATTATTAAGTCAAAAGTACTGGGTAGTAGTCGCAAATCCTCCTTATATGGGTAGTAAAGGAATGAATTCAACCCTCAAAGATTTTGCCGAAAAAAACTATCCGGCGAGTAAATCAGATCTGTTTGCGGTATCTGTCGAGCGGATTATGGAGTTCACAGTAAAAGGTGGATTTATTGGTTTAATGACTCCCTTTACCTGGATGTTCTTGAGTTCTTATGAGAAGTTGCGGAAACGGATTATTAATGAGAATACATTAACGAGTTTAATTAGACCGGAATATCATGCTTTTTTTGATTCAGCATTTGTGCCAATTTGTACGTTCACACTTTCGACTTATGCGTTGCCTGAATATCGAGGTACTTTTGTCGATCTGAAAGATTTTTACGGGGCAGAGTTACAGCCAGTCAAAGTTTTAGAATCGATCGCGAATCCAGACTGTGGTTATCTTTACTATGCTAAGGCTGCTGATTTTGCCAAGATACCAGGGAGTCCGATCGCTTATTGGGCTAGTAGAAAATTCATAGATATATTTTTAACTGGAAAGTTATTCGTTAACTCTAATATTAAATCAGCGACAGGTTTACAAACTAGTGATAATGATAGATTTATCAGATTGTGGCATGAAGTAAATCTCAATCAGAAATTCATCAAGTGGTTTCCGTTGAATAATGGAGGAGAAGTGAGAAAATGGTATGGAAATTTTGATTCATATATAAACTGGGAGTCTGAGGGGAAACAGGTTAAAGAATATCCTGGTTCAGTCATTAGAAATTCACAGCTTTTTTTTAAAAAAGGTGCGACTTGGAATCGTATTAGCTCTTCTTTTTTTGCTATTAGAGTTTTGCCTCAAAACTTTATATTCGATCAATCTGGCGATAGTTTTTTTGTATCCTCTGTCAACGATCTGTATATTCTAATCGGCTTTTTGAATTCAAAGATTGGTTATGAGATTACAAGAATAATATGCCCAACTTTAAACACTACTGCTGGCAATATCGATCTATTTCCTTGTCCTAAGATTGAAAATTATAAATGTATATATCATTTGGTAGAAAAGTTAATCCTGATTTCCAATAAAGACTGGGACAATTTTGAAACCTCCTGGGACTTCCAAACCCATCCCCTCCTCCGCCACAACACCCCATCCCTCGCCCAAGCCTTCACCAATTGGCACCAACAATCTGAAACCGCCTTTGCCGAACTCAAACGCCTTGAAGAGGAAAATAACCGCTATTGGATCGAAGCTTACGGACTCCAAGCCGAACTCAGCCCCGAAGTCCCCGACGAACAAATCACCATCCGCCGCGCCGACTTAGCACGAGATATTCGTTCCCTGATCTCCTACGCCGTCGGCTGCATGATGGGACGCTACTCCCTCGACACACCAGGACTCATCCACGCCGGACAACCCTTCGATCCTAGCCGCCATCAAACCTTCCCCGCCGCTGACGATGGTATCCTCCCGATTACCGACCCCGCCTACTTCGACGACGATATCGTCAGCCGCTTCGTCGAATTCCTCAAAGTCGCCTACAGCCCCGACACCCTCACCGAAAACCTCGACTTCATCGCCACCGCCCTCGAACTCAAACCAGGTCAAACCGCCCGCGAACGCATCCGCAGCTACTTCCTGACCGAATTCATCTCCGACCACATCAAAACCTACAAAAAACGCCCCATCTACTGGCTATTCACCAGCGGCAAGGCTGGCTCAAGAAGGGGCGCAGCCTTCGGTGCCCTCGTCTACCTCCACCGCTACACCCCTGCCACCGTCGCCCGCCTGCGGACAGATTACGTCCTCGAACTCCAACTCAAACTCGACCAAGAAATCCAACAGAGCCAACAGCAACAAGACACCAGCACCACCACCGCCGCCAAAAAAGCCGCCGCCAAACAACTCAAAACCCGCCAAGACCAACAAACCGAACTCCGCGACTACCAAGCCAAACTCCAAACCGTCGCCGACAGCCGCATCGAACTAGATCTCGACGATGGCGTAGCCTACAACTACACCCGCTTTAAGGGGCTAGTCTATGAAGGTAGCGATCTGAAAATGGCCGATCTCGAAGCTAAAGCACAATGGAAGATTGAGTTATTGGCGCAAGCGCAAAAACGTTTGCTGGAGAGCGCAGAGTGAGGAGTCTGCTTAAGGTGCTGCGAAGATCTACCCACCCCGCCTTTCAGGCACCCCTCCCAAGAGGGGATTTTTCCAGACAGCACCTTCTTAATAATGCGAAAAAACTCCCACTATCACAGTTTGAACATTAATTAGTTTGGCTCTAGTACTGGGTATTCTATTATTACGAATTTAATGTATTAATAGTGAATAAAAGAATATTTGAAGTAACGAGAGGAATTCTATTCTCCTTTGTTTTCCTCTCTTCTATTTTTGAATCATGCCCTACAATGGCAAAATCCTGGTTCTTTAGAGGAAAGACGGTGCAAGGACAAAGTTTATTTGGTGTGTTTGATAATAATCATGGAGATAGTTGTATCAACATAGGTGGAAAAATTTTAATGGGTGTAATGCCATTGAATGAGGCAGATCCTTACATAACTAAAAATCCTCGATCGCACTTCGTCAGCTCTTTTAGGATGGAAGAAAGTAATATTCTATCTTTCAAAAAAGATATATATTTTAACATCAGCACGGATCCAGGCTACATAGAACTTAGTAAGTGGATGAGTGAATCAGAACTTTCTTCATTGTCTTGCTCGGATGCAAAATATTCCCGACAGATTAGAAACGGGCAATATCAGAATAGTTATCCTGACAGTATTGGAGTTCAGATCCGTAAAAACAAATATTCTGTTTATTATGATGATGCCGCGCCTGACCCTTGGAAATTAACATCACAAAGTGGGTTTCAACATATTAAGCCAGGAGTATTCTATAGTAGTAATATCAAACGATATTACTGCTTAATTGATAATGCAACTATCAAAAAAAGAGCACAAAGTTCGTTTCTTACTTGTTCTTATGATGGATGGGGAAAATATCGTTGAAATTCGATGGCAAAATCATGAATACCGATCGCATCCAAACCACACTCCAACACCGCTTCCAAAACGATATCCTCTGGCCGCATCCTCACCGCCGCCTGATTTTTTGGTACGATGCCGATCGACAGTTCCAAGATACCTTCAACGACCTAGATATCCCCAATGTCGCTAAACTCACATTAGGCGATACCCCCTTCACCACCAAATACCACCTGCTGATCGAAGCACCCCAGCAAAACTTCCTCCTCTACGCCCCCTTCTCCGAACCCGCGCCCCAAGCCAACTGGCTCCTCGATCTCCAAAAGAGTGGACTCTCCTTTAGTGCCGATCGTGCAGCCCTACTTTACGCCGATTTAGGCTTGAAAGAACGCCATCTCGAAACCACCATTCGCCAACACCTGAAATTCTTCGATAGCAAAAAACGTACCGAAGCCTTAGCAGCAATGGAGCTTGCCACTACGAATGAATCCGGCTTGTTGCTAGCGATGATCTGCGTGTTAGCAGGTTTAAAAGTCCCCAATCCCGATCGACCGATCCGCCAAGTCCTAATTGGCGGTCTTCTGGAAACAGAAAACGTCCTCTGGATCGAAATTCAAAAATTCGTCTCTGCATCAGCTTTCTGGCAGCTAGTCAAAGAACATCTGAGCTTCCAAGATCCTAATCCCACCCTCTACAAACTGATGAGTCGTCTCCTCATCACTCATTTAGATACATCCCTCCACGGCCCCATCTCACCCAGCCTAGAATCGCAAGTCATCCTCCCTGGACAAAGAGCTTACGCCTTCATCGACCAATGGATGCGCGATCGAGAAGATGTTTCTGCATGGCAAAAACTCAGCAAGCAGATTGGGGCAGAACTGGACATTTTCCCCAAATTAGAATCCATATCCTCCGACAGCCTTCAAGATGCAGCCACCTTTGAAGATATCGATCGCGCGATCGTCCGTCAATGTGTCACCGAACTCAAAGTCCAAGCGGGGAATCTCAAACGTTGGCACACCATCATCCAAAAACGTCGCTCCCTTGTCTGGTTTAGTGACTATCAAACCACCTACGATGCCCTAGCAGCCGCGATCGATCTAGTCGAACTCCAACGTAAATACAATCTCGGTTTCCGTCAACCCACCGCCCAAATCTTTACCGCCTACACCACGGATCTCTATCAATTCGATCTCGCTTACCGCCATTTCATCGTCGCCAGCGACAAAGCCAAACCCATCCTCCGCGAACAGAAATTAATTGAAGAAATTGAAAGTATCTACGTGCATTGGTTTCTAGATAAACTAGGCGAAGCTTGGTCTGATGCTCTAAATGATGACGACGATTGGAGCATCCCAGGTATTCCCTGTCAAACCACTTTTTATCGTAGCAACGTCGCCCCGATTCTCAGCCGCAACGATCGCGAAAAAGTTTTTGTGATAATTTCCGATGCCCTCCGCTACGAAGTCGCCAGCCAACTCACCGAAGTCATCGAAAAAGAACTGCGAGGAGAGATAAAACTCAGTGCCCAACTGGGAGTATTACCCAGCGTCACCAAACTGGGTATGGCTGCGTTGCTCCCTGGCAAAACTCTAGAACTAATTCCTGGTGGTAATGTGCTCAGAGATACCCTCAATACTCAAGGTGCTCCAGCCAGAGAACAAGTCCTCAAGAAGAATAGTAATGTTGAAGCAACTGTACTGAGCGCAGCAGATTTGCTAAAAATGACCGTCGAAGAAGGCAGAGAAGCGATTAAACCCTATCGATCGATCTACATATATCACGATGCGATCGATACTATCGGCGATAAAGCCGCCAGCGAACGTCTAGTGTTAGATGCCTGCGATAACGCCATTGAAGAGCTAGTCAAATTGGTGAAACGCCTCTGCAATGCCCTCAATGCCACCCATGTTTTAATTACTGCCGATCATGGCTTTCTGTACCAACGGCAATCGATCTCCGAAGCTGACAAATTACCACTACCCAAAGCTGAAGATATCCTAGAAACCAATCGCCGCTTTATTTTACGAACTCAGCCAGTGGAGACTCCAGGTACTTTGAGCTTTAAGTTACCATACGAAACTGGTGGAGCGATTGCGATCGTGCCCAGAGGTAGCCTCCGCTTTGCCATTCAAGGTGCGGGTGCCCAATACGTTCACGGTGGAGCCAGTCTCCAAGAAGTCTGTGTGCCGATTGTCACCTATCACCATAAACGCGCCGAAAAAGGCGATGACGGCATCGTCAGAAAAGTAGAGGTACAGGTTAATGCGCCCACTCGACGAGTCACCAATAATCGGTTTAAATTCAACTTAATGCAAGTACAAGCAGTGGAAGGACGGTGGCGATCGCGGCGGGTGACAGTCGGACTATACGATCGATCTGGTGAAGCTATTACCGACATCAAGACAGTTGAACTCAATAGCAGTAGCCAACAACCGAGCGAGCGAGAATTCAGCCAGTCTCTAACGATCGCTATGAGTCATCCTCCAGATAGTGCCAATCTGATCGTCAGAGATCCCGACGATGGCATTGAATTAGTAAATGAACCTTGGACGATTAGCATCAGCATCATTAACGACTTTGGAGACTTTTAGGACAGAAAATAATGATGGATGACCTCGATCGCAAACTCAACAATAATTACCCTGGTCGCGCCGTCCGTAAAGACCTGACCAAAAGAATCAGAGAGGGGGCTAGTGTCCCCGTCTACGTCCTCGAATACCTGTTAGGGATGTATTGCGCCACCGACGACGAAGAAACAATCGAGCAGGGCGTAGAGCGAGTCAAACAAATTCTCTCCGAAAACTACGTCCGCCCTGACGAAGCTGAAACAGTTAAATCTAAAGTCCGAGAACGCGGTCGCTTCAACGTCATCGATCGCGTGACTGTCAAACTCAACGAGCGAGATGACATCTATCAGGGCTTTTTGATGAATCTCAACATCAAAGATCTCGTAATTGACGACGAGATCGTCAGAAGCAACCAAAAACTCCTCGGTGGTGGAATATGGTGCATCCTCCAACTGGAATATGAAGCCGGAGCTTCCCCCAGCCCGTTCATCGTCAGCAGCCTCAAACCGATTCAGATGCCCAACATCGATATGGAGGAACTGTTTGCCGGACGCGCTGAATTTAGTCGCGATGAATGGATGGATATCATGCTCCGCTCCTCTGGCTTAGAGCCGACAACCTTGAGCATCGAAGCGAAATGGCATCTGATCGCCCGGATGATTCCCTTATGCGAAAACAATTATAACTGTTGCGAACTAGGGCCGCGATCGACAGGTAAATCCCATATCTACAAAGAAGTTTCCCCCAACTCGATCTTGGTATCGGGCGGCAAAACCACCGTCGCCAACCTTTTCTATAACATGTCTTCTCGCCAAGTCGGTTTAGTCGGACTCTACGACGTAGTAGCATTTGATGAAGTAGCTGGCATCAACTTTCCCGACAATGACGGCATCCAAATCATGAAAGACTACATGGCTTCTGGCTCCTTTGCACGGGGAAAAGCCGAAATCAGTGCCCAAGCCTCGATGGTATTCGTCGGGAATGTCAACCAAAGTATCGAATCCCTCGTCAAAACCTCTCATCTGCTGGCTCCCTTTCCCAGTGCGATGATCGACACCGCCTTTTTCGATCGCTTTCATGCCTATATTCCTGGCTGGGAAATCCCCAAATTCAGCCCTGAAAACTTTACCAACAACTACGGCTTCATCGTCGATTATCTCGCCGAATGGTTGCGAGAAATGCGAAAACGCAGCTATGCCGATGCGATCGATCGTTATTTCAGTCTGGGTAATAATCTCAAACAGCGAGATGTCCAAGCTGTTCGCAAAACTGTTTCAGGATTATTAAAGTTACTCTTCCCCGACGGTTCGTTCACTAAAGAAGATGTTCGAGATACCCTCATATATGCCCTCCGAGTCAGAAGACGGATTAAAGAACAACTAAAAAAAATCGGTGGGATGGAATTTTATGATGTCCATTTTAGCTATATCGATCGAGAAACCCTCGAAGAATTCTTTGTGTCGGTGCCAGAGCAAGGCGGCTCTAGCCTCATCAGTGAAGATATTCTCAATCCCGGTCATCTTTACATGGTGAGTGAAGGCGATAACAATATGACGGGTGTTTTCAAACTAGAATTACAAGCTGTTCCTGGCGGAGGTAAACTGATCCGCACGGGAGTAGCTAATGCCAGTAAAATGACCGATCGAATTAAGATCGCTCATAATTACTTCAAAGCCAACGCCCATCGAGTTAGCGGCAGTATTCACCCCGATAATGCTGACTTCCTGCTTCAACTAATCGATCTCCAGGGCATGGGAGTGCCCGAATATGGAGGTTTAGCTCTATTTATTTCTTTGTGCTCGGCATCTCTTTCTCGCAGCGTCCAGCCCCAGCTAGCCGTCTTCGGCGAGATGACATTGGGTGGCACGATCGAACCTGTTAGCAATCTTGCTGCTAGCCTTCAGGTTGCTTTTGATGCTGGAGTCAAGCGCGTCTTATTGCCGATGACGAGTGCGATCGATCTTCCCACTATTCCACCAGAACTATTTACCAAATTTCAGACATCCTTCTACACGGATCCGATCGATGCTGTCATTAAATCTCTAGCCATCAATTGAGCATGAGTTTCAAATATAGTTCTAATCGGTCGTTTTTCAATTGCTGCTTGAGTTGGACTGGTACGGGCATTACTTGAATTTCATATGTTTTCTTGTCTTGGCTAGGAATCAGTAATCCCGATCGAACTAAAATTAAAACTGTATTACTACAGACCTTTCGATAAGTAGATTTAGACCACTGACTTACAATCTGTTCTTGTTCTGATTTTAGATCGAAAAAAGCGGCAATTGTATTGCGATCTAACGATCGATCGAGACTTTTGAGCCGATCTAGTAAAACTTCTGATATTACTTCTCTTAATAGTCGATTAATCCGTAGCGTCAAAAATAACAGAGTAGCTCGGCGCAAATCGCTATTGCCTGTTGCTAAAAATTGAATATATGGCTGTGGGATATTATTCAACAACTGCTCTAAAGCTCTCATCGCACCTTGCCTAGAAGCTTTCGATCTAAATTGCAGGATATCTTCTTCGCACAGTGTCTCCGGTGGAGGATCGATAACTTTTGCCTTAATTTGCGCTAGAGATATCCCTCTTCCGAGTAATTGAGCGATCGAGGTAGCTTCGGATAGTAGAAAAGGAAAGTTAGTATATGCTTTGTAGCTACTTCCCGATTCAATCATATAACTGGAGTATTCGGTCTGTTTCCAAACAATAGTCATGCTGTACATTTGTAATCAGTCAATCTCTTAATTCTCGTTTCCTATGCCTGTCTCGAATATAATTATCGGGCTAGCAGAGTTAGATTATCAAATTTTTACCAATAATTTGAAATTGTGCTTAACTTTTCAATATGGCTTTTTCTACTCCTTGAGTCTCTTCAACAGAGGCTATGCCAATGATACATCAGATGAAAAAATGGAGAAAATATTCCAAGTTTGACTGCTTCGAGCCATACACACATTTTCCTCAGATAGCTTTATTGATTCTCTCCTGATACTTCACCATCGACGTAAACCGCATCCCACAGTGATGGCATCGATCGGCAGTCCATAACGCTGGAATCTCAAACGGCTTCTTGCATTGTGGGCATCGCTCCAATAGTCGCAGACTGTGACGCTGACAAACCGCCACAACATCCTTGTACTGCCATTCCATCCGATGACCTGGACTTTCTCCATAACAAGCCACACAGAGCCGAATCGGGCGAGGTTGAAACGTGATTTCTCGGCTCGGCAACATATCCTGAAACCGCGACAAATCTAAACCGATTAAACTGGCGATCGATCCCAACTCCTCATCAGTCGGAAATGGATTGAAATACAGCTTCTCCCATCTAACCGTTATGCCCCCAATCCCTGCCGCCTGCCCTAGCGCATAAGCCGACGGCAGACTATTCGCCTTAAATCGCCGCAACCGTCCGAGATAATGGCTGATACTTTCATGCTCAAATGGTTCCACATAACCTAGCCAGGGCACTCGATCGTCAAGCTGACTCAAAGCAGACTCTCCCATTACAGTATTTGTTATCAACCCTCGATCGACTGCGGCTTATTTCTAGCTTCCAACGGAACGTACCGTCGCCCATACCGATTAGCAATATTTCTCAGAATCTCTTCCTCAACCTTTCCATGACCTTTTTTCAACGAATGTAGAACAGTCTTTGATAGGATTTTAATCAAAATACCAATTCGAGTTTGAGAACTATCTCGCAAAATTTCAAATAGCCTTCCTTCCGACAAATTAGATGCTTGGGGAAGTGCCAGAATATCTAATTCGATCGTCTCCAATGTTTTCTTTAAGTCCTCTTCACCTAGAGCATCAAACTCAAATAATGTCGGAAAACAAGTCAGTAAATCGAAATTTACCAGGGTGTTGTCAAGATCCTGCCCACCAATTAAGACGATCGGCACTCCAGATTCTTCATGAAGCTGCTTTAGGTCAATCAAAGCCTCCCGTTGTAAATTATCAGCATTATCAATTAACAGCAGCTCAATCCCAAATAGTTCTAAACAGCCAGCTAATCTAGCTTGTAAATCTTTTGGCTTACCTCTCCAAGCTGCATGGTTAATGTCTTTGAGGATTTGTGAAAACAACCGCTTAGAGCTTGAATTTGACCATGCCTTAACACATGAAACCCGCTTTATATCCTCCTCTCGATAATTTACTGACGAACGACTTTTCCCCACATCTCTTGGCCCGATCGCTCGACCACAATGTTTGAGAATTCGTAATTCATCTATCCATCGAGCATACTCTGAATGTCGATCGGTTGGAATAAATGCCGTCTTGAATAGCTCCTCGATCGTTGCTGCTTTAGCCAGCAAGTCAGTCATATCTAACTGGGTAGTTAAAACTTCAACAGGAACGTGAATTGCCAGTTCTGATTGTGCCATGTCTTACCAGTCCCTCTTCATTTTTTGATTTTTAGCAATAACAAGTCGATGCCGTTCGGTCGTTCGAGGTGTAGAAGCATCAGGCTCAAGAATGGGTGCAGGAGATAACGCTACCAGAGGCTGAGGCTTCATCTGTTCGGGAGTAACCCTTTCTGGCAAGAGTTCCATCGGTTCGTTGTTTCTAGCAGATTTACCAGCTCGAACCTTCCGCATTTCCACCACATTCGAGTTCTGCTTACTTTTTCCTCGCAGTTCCTTCTGCCCTGCCTGTTGACGCTCCTTCTTGCCCTGCTTCCTTTCTGCTACAAGCTTTTGTCGTTTATCCAAAGCTATAGCCGCACTATAATTTGAGTGCTCTCGTTTCGTTGTACTTTTCTCCTTGTTAAATTGTTTCAGCTCATACAGGCTCAAATCTTGAATGTCCATGTTATTGGCATGAACACAGCAGATAAATTCACTCTCTCGCTCGCCAATAGGTTGAGTGTAAATATATAACGTCAGAACATGGTCGGGATCGTAGGTTACGGTGACATATTGACCTTTAAATGGCTCCAATTCTTTACATTGGTATGTTAGAGTTTCAAAATAAATAGATCCATACTCCTGAACGAGTTTTTGTTTTTCCTTAGTAAGGAGAATATCTAGATCTCGCTCATCCAGTGTTTCTGGCAACTTGCCCCCCATTCCTCTTAACCATTTCTCATAGCGGGTATCACGGGGATCTTTAGGATATGGCTGATGATTGTAGTCGTCACAGAAGTAAGCGGCTAGAATCTTGTCAACATCTTCAATAGTTAGACAAGCCTCCTTTTCTGCCCGTTTTGCGCCATCTTCTTCTGGTGATATGTAGCCAGCCAGAGGTTGTAAAACCTGTGTATTAATTGTCCCGAATAGTCGCTCAACAATCCCACCTTGAATCGGTCGATCTCGCAGTTCGCACTGAAAACCGAACTTATTGCCAAAAGCCTTGATGAGTTTCGATTTAGCTAAATCTCTGCCGCCATCAGTAAAAAAATACTGGAGTGGCAATCCACAGATGTCCCACGACTTCTGAAGCTCATATTCTGGCGGATAATTCTTGGGTAATGCTGCATGTCTGAGGGTAAGTGCAACTTCATGAGATCCTGGCTGTTTATGCCACAAATGATAGCCAATCAGACAGCTTGAGAAAGTATCGACAACAGTGGTAAGCCAAGGTCGCCAGTTTAAAAGCTTGCCATCCTCATCGACGATCCGAACATCTAACTTTGTATGGTCGCACTGAACGATCTGATTGCTAAAATCCGCCTTGAGCAACTTTCCGTCCCGTGTTTCAACACTCATCCAAGATCCCGATCCTGGATTGCGAATCTTACTTTTTCGCTTCTGCTGTTCGATGAGAGGTTTTAGAATCCGGTAGATAGTTGCTTGATGAGGATAGTCACCTTCTTCATGCCGAAGATCGATTAATGCGTGACGGTGAACCTCTCGCACAATATTCGCTGGAGTGAGCGGGTGTTTATCTTTGACACTTTGTTCATAGACACTGCGGATATATTCGGGCCAATAGTCGCCAATCCGATGTTGCCCTTTGTCTGAACGATCGATTCCGGCAGTTTCATGTAACTGCTCATCATTGTATCGATCGAGCAACCGCTCTACCTGACGAGTTGATATATCGAGCGTTTCAGCGATCTTCTTTTTCCGTTCCGCCTTCACTTTCCGATTGGGAGCCTCCGCTAGCCACTCAATTAGACGAAAGCGTAACTTCTGTGGATCTGACGATTCAATTAAAATTTGGGATGGATCGGTGTCAAAGGCTCGATCGCTCAACAAAACCTCATCGAATCCCTGCAAATCAGCTTCTAATGCAATTTGGCTTTCATCCATACAGAATTGTCACTACTTTAAAGTGAATAGTAAGAATATATCACTTTATTTCTAGCATGACCAGATAACACTACATAAAATCTGTGAGCGACCGGGAAACTGGATTTTGAAAACAAGGCTGCTTAATAATGATAGTTATAATAAGATCGGGCAATCGGGGCTAAAGCCGTAAAGTATTGCGATGCAGTCAAAAAACGACATCTAATTTGCGAAACAGCCTTTTATTGAAAAACGACACTTAATTTGCGAATATAACTTTGCGACATACAATCTGCGAATTCACTAAAATGTCGTTTTCTCAATAAAAACTTCTGAATTGCTTGACACGCTGTCATTTGAGGCTGTTTTTACTGGCGAAAAGGCTGTATAGATTGCGACATATAATGTGCGAACGTACAGTAGGGTGTGTTGGGCTGCTGCCGTAACGCACCAATGTTTAATACTAAAACTCCCCCTAAAGCCTAAAGTCTAAAGCCTAAAGCCTGACTTATGAGATATATCTGTCACTGTATCAGGCGGTGACGGGAAATGAGGAAGAAAGAAGATATATAAACAATTTAGTCCTGATTTCTTTGAATTAATTGTAATTGATGAATGTCATCGGGGGAGTGCGGCTGAGGATTCGGCATGGCGACAGATATTGGACTACTTTTCATCGGCAACTCAGGTGGGATTGACAGCAACTCCCAAGGAAACTAAGGAAGTTTCTAATATTGATTACTTTGGCAAACCGATCT
>ENA-OFDP01000090-OFDP01000090.1-metagenomes-genome-assembly--contig:-NODE-90-length-42011-cov-5.720421_pt1 | contig 42011 bp, 46 predicted proteins | sample MGYA00153389_OFDP01 | MGnify analysis MGYA00153389
TCAAGTTCAACATGGTGCCGTATCGCGGTTCTGCGCCAGCGCTGATTGACGTGGCCGCGGGCACGGTAGCTGCCCACTTTGCCACGCTGGCCAGTGGTGCGGCGCTGCTGTCAGCAGGCAAAATTCGCGCGCTGGGAGTGACCAGCAATTCCCGCATGGGCGTGCCTGCATTGCGCGAGGTGCCGACATTTACCGAGCTGGGTATCAAAGACCTGGTGCTTAACCAGTGGTGGGCACTGGTTGCGCCTATCACTACGCCGATTGACGTGCTCGACAAGCTGCGGCTGGAGACCATCGGTGCATTGGCCAGCGCAGGGGTTCAAGCCCGCATGTCCACACTGGGTGTAGATTTGAAGGGCACATCAAGGGACGCACTGCGCGGCTTTATGCGCAGCGAGTCTGACCGCTGGCAAACTGTGGCGCGAGATGTTGGACTCAAGCCGCAATGACCCAGCGGCATTGGTTAAAACTGATAGCACAAAGATTGTGGGTTAAGAGTAAGCCCAAATATCGGCGTCGGCAACTTGCCTGACCTTATTTCGTCTTCAACAGATCTGATATTCGGGAGGAACGTTTAATCATATGCATGATCAATTCTTTAGCGTGGATGGGTAGGCGGTGCGCCGTGCGTCCATTGCGCGGAGAAATATACGCCGCCAAGGTCCGGGCAATGTGTGGGGCTTGATCTGGCGAATCAGCCAACAGAGCGATCACTAGATTTTCAAGTGCGATGACGCGAACTTGCAATTGCACCAGCTCGACATTCGTCAAATCTACCTCTGTTTGCACATTGCCTAACGCCGCGTGCTCTGATGCATGATTGCCCTGCGCGCCGCCTTCATTTTCCCAGCGCGAAATCGCTGTTTCCCATTTTGGGCAAAACATCGCGCAGTTCATTTTGCGGGTCGCAGGAAGTTACTTTGCAGGTCATTACTTTTGCAGCCGGGCCGGTGCAAATATTTCCAAGACATTAAGCAACGTGCAGGACAAAATTTGTCATGGTCAACACTCCCACCATGGCTCCGTTGCGACAGATGACTACAACCAATCCGTTTTGCGTTGCGCCGTGCAACAGTGAACAATCGCGGTCGGGTGATTGCCCCCAGGCGGCTTACGGGTTGTACGCTCATGCTTGATTTTGGTGCAATAAAGTTGACAACGCATTATTCGCTTGGTGTATTTACTTCACCCGACAGTAATCGATTTGTCCTACGTTGTAACAGCCAAGAACGAACTGAAAAAATTAGCATTCATGGTTTGTGCGGCACTTTGCCTACCGCGAGATCTAAATTGCAATAGATTATCCCTAGCAGCTACATCACCCACAACATGCCAGCCGCCATCAGCACCATGCCCACATCTTCAACAATCGTCACCGTGCTCATCGGCAACTTGAACACCGTGCCCAGGCAGGCGCACTGAATTTGCGTCTTGCTGGCCACGGCTTTGATCACGCCAATGGCTGAAAAGCCCATAACGATGATGGTTGCCCAGTGTGTAAATACTGGGTTGAAGTTGGCAAGATAGGCAATACCCAGCGCCAGTTCGACAAAGGGGTAAATCAATCCCCAGCCACGCCAGCGCCTGGCCAGCAGGTCATAACCAGAATACGCATTGGCGAAGGCGTTGATGTCCAGCAGCTTGAAAAACGAAAACACCAAAAAGAAACCCGCCATGAAGTAACGCATGGTTTCCATCATGGTCACACCGGCCAGCCCGTCCATGCCAATCTGAACCAGCAGACTGCCGCCCAAGATGTACGCCACGATCAGAAGTAGTGGGCTGTAAGTGGTCAGCCAGTTTGTATTAGGAGCGATAAGCGCTATTATTTCAGGAGCTTCTTGCGCACGTATTAAATGGGCTGGAGTCGTATTTGATGCCTGATTTGGCACCAAACCGTACTTTCCAGCGCCTTCGACTGCCGTTTTCAGGGTTTCAAAGCCAGCTTTGGCACCTGTCAGCACGACTTGCATGGGTTGCAGGCTGACCACAACGTTTGAGGCTAGCGGCAAGAGAGCTTGTGTGACCTTGTTGATGCAAGCGCCGCAGTGCAGGCCTGTCAAGGTAAAAGTTTGGGTTGTCAAGGCAATGTTTTCCTTTTACGCTGCGGCAGGAAGCTTCATCTCACGCAGGGCCTGTGCAAGCACGGACCAGCCGCCTGTTAACGCCAACATTGCCATACCGCAGGCCACCAGCAAATCAGGCCAGGCACTGCCCGTTCCCACCACTCCTAGCGCCGCTAGCATCACAGCGATATTGCCTATCGCGTCATTGCGGGAGCACAGCCAAACACTGCGCATGTTGGCATCACCCTCGCGGTACGCATACAGCATCGCCGCCACAGCCACATTCGCCACAAGTGCCAGAAAACCGATGCTGCCCATGGTCAATGCTTCAGGCGTTCCGCCGAGGCTGTGCATCCAGGCTGCCCGGCCCAATACAAACAGGCCAAATGCCATCATGCAAACGCCTTTTAAAAATGCAGCGCGAGCGCGTAAAACAACACCAGCAGACAGCACTGCCAGGGACACACCGTAATTTGCCGCATCGCCAAAAAAATCAATGGCATCGGCCAGCAAGGAGGTGGAGCCGGACTTGAAACCTGCACTAATTTCAATAACAAACATGGCCAGATTGACAATAAGCGCTATCCACAAAATTTTGCGATAGCGCGGGCTGTTGGCAAGGTTATTGTTGTGCGAGTTTCCGCATTGGGCTGACATCAGTGTTCTCCTTGGCCAGCGGCGCCGGTATTTGAGCTGATTAAAACCCCGCTCCGAATGCTTTGCACTTTTTTGTTCATCCAATGACGTACAAAGTGGCTGTATACCCAGCGCTTGAAACCACTGAGGTTAGCGCCGTGCTGCGCATAGAAAGCATCAGGATTGTCAAAGATACCCAGGTCGTTGTTGATGCCTTCTTTCTGGATGTATGTATCAGTGCCTTGCCACTTAACCGCAGGCGCTTTTAAATTGAGCGTGCCAACACCAAACCCGCAAAATGCCGTCATCTCAGGAAACATGTGTTGCAAGCTGCGCAGGTAGTCCTCGTCAAGTATGAAGCCCTCCAGGTTGATCCAGCGTCCATCAAGTTGCACTTCAACCCAGCTGTGAATGATGCTGCGCGGTGCCAGCGCATACGCCAAACCGGTCACAACCCCTTTTTGCAAAGACTTGTCGATGGTAAAGCCGTGAAAGCGGCAGGCTATGCCGTTTGCGCGCAACAAGGCCATGAACAGCGTGGCCTTGGTGTTGCATTGACCAAAGCCATCGGCTAGAACCTTTGACGCGGGCAAGGTGTCGTCTTCGTTGTAGCCAAATGCGATGTCGTTGCGCACAAAATCGTAAATGCGCCCGATGCGTTCGTAATCGCCCATTGCCAGCCATTTCTTGTCCGTAATCAGGTTTTGGATTGCGGGGTGGCTGTAGTCCAGCAATTCAGTGATGGCAGTCAAGGATGTATTGCTGTCGTCAAGTGTCAGCTTTGTTATGTTCATGGCATGATTGGAAACCTTAAACTCACTTGAAGGTCAAGCGCCGTGAAAATTACACGCTTAAACGTTGGGGACATGGGCGTTTGGGCGGCACTGGTATCCGCAGTTTTGTTTGGTGCTGGTACGCCGCTGGCCAAGGGCTTGCTGGGCCAGATCAGTCCCTGGCTGCTGGCAGGGTTGCTGTATGCGGGCTCGGGCTTGGGGCTGCTGCTGTACCGAGCGGTTAAAAAACTCCCCACCCCGCGCCTGAATCGCAGTGAATCACTTTGGCTAATCGCTGCCACAGTGTGTGGCGGCGGGGCTGCTCCTGTGCTGTTGATGTTTGGTCTGTCGGGGATGGCCGCCAGCCATGCGTCTTTGCTGCTCAATGCCGAGGCCGTGCTGACAACGGTTTTGGCCTGGGCGTTGTTTAGGGAACATCTTGGCAGCCGCATCGCAGCAGGTATGGTGCTGATTGTGGCGGGCGCACTGCTGCTCAGTTGGCCGCACGGCAGTATGAGCGCGGCTTTGCTAACGGACGACGCGTGGCCTGCGCTGGCGGTGCTGCTGGCCTGCGCATTTTGGGCGCTAGACAACAACTTCACCCGGAAGGTGGCGCACGCGGATGCGTCGTGGATTGCCTGTGTTAAAGGTCTGTCGGCTGGTGTGACCAATCTACTGCTGGCTTTTTTACTGGGTGCGGTATGGCCGTCGCTGGCGGGAATTTCTGCTGCCATGGCGGTTGGTTTTCTGGCCTACGGTGTTAGCCTGGCGCTGTTTGTGGTGGCGCTTCGCCACTTGGGTGCGTCACGCACTGGGGCTTATTTTTCGACGGCGCCTTTTGTGGGCGCAGTCGTGTCGATACTGGCTTTTGCAGAACCTGTAACGTGGCAACTCGTGGCTGCAAGTGCCCTGATGGGGCTGGGCGTGTGGCTGCATTTGACAGAACACCATGCACACCTGCACCAGCACACCGCGCACAGCCATGCGCACCCGCATGTGCACGCAAACGACCATGATGGGCACCACATGCACGAGCATGCCTTGGGCGAAGACACCGCCCAGCCACATGCGCACGCGCACCACCACGAGGCTCTCACCCATGAACACACCCATTACCCCGATGCCCACCACCGCCATGGCCACTAGGCCTCCTGCGCGCGATACGCCTGCGCACTACCGCATCAGTCAGGCTGCTGCAATGACGGGTGTGACGCCTGCCAACATCCGCTTTTATGAAAAAGAAAAGCTGCTGATCCCACAAGGGCGAAGCGACAACAGCTACCGAATGTATAGCGATGGCGAATTGCACCAGCTGCGTTTTATACGCGCATGTCGGGCACTGGACATGTCGCTTGACGAGGTACGCACATTGCTGGGATTGGATTTAAATACCAAGGCTGATTGCAGCACGGCGCGCAGTGCGCTCGACGAGCATTTGGAGCATGTGCGTACACGCCTGGCGGAGTTAAAGGCGCTTGAAAAAGACCTGAAAGCCCTGCGCAGCCGCTGTGATGGGCAGGACGCCAAATGCCACATCATTGAAGCCCTGCACGAGCGAGCCGACAGCCTGCCGCGCCGCGCGGCGGCCAAGGCGGGCCTGCGCCACGTTTAAGCCGCTTGTGTCCCAACGGTTGCGGCAGGCGCACGGTCAAACGCCAGCGTCAGCAACGCCAGCAAGCCAAACGGTGCGCCGATCCAGCCCAAATGCGCAAACCCGACCATGCCGACCGACGCGCCGCTGACCACCGCACCCAAAGCAGTGCCCAGGTACAACATCGAGCTGTTTAAACTCAGCAGCAGCGGCGCATTTTTTGGTGACAAGCTGACGAGGCGACTTTGCTGCGGTGCGGTCAGGCCGAAACCAGCAACGCCCCACACTACCAGTGTGGCCACCGTCCAGGCCAGGTGACCTTCAGTGAGCGGCAGCACACACATCATCGTGACCAGTACCGAGAGCTGCACGCTGATCGTTCGCAAAGATCCAAACCGGTCGTTGGCCCACCCGCCCAGTAGCGTACCTGCCACACCAGCCACGCCGAAAAAGGCCAGCACTACCGACAGCGTGACGGAGCTCATGGCGTTGAGTGCCAACAGCACCGGGCCCACATAAGCGAACACGCTGAAGATGGCGATGAAAAACAGCAGCGTGCGCAGCCACACGCGCAGCACCGCGCTTTGGCCCGCAGCAGTTTTGAACCCCGAAAAACTGATGCGCGCAGTGGCTGCACCTTTGGGCAGCAAAACCGTCGCGGCCAGCAGTGCGGTCAGGCTGGCAGCCACACACAGCCACACTGGTACGCGCCAGCCGTATTCAAAACCCAGCCACGCGCCAATTGGCAGGGCTACCGCGTAGCTGATGCTCATGCCCAAAAAAGTGGTCGACAGCGCCCGCCCCACGAGCGCGGGGGCCACCAGTGTGACTGCAAGCGCCGACACTGCGGCGGTAAACATCGCCCCCGCGCCCATCAGCACCCGGCCCAGCAGCAGTACGGTCAAGCTTGGTGCCAGTGCACACACCAGGTTGCCCGCAGTAAACAACCCCAGCGCCAACTGAATGGCGCGTTTGCGCGGCCAGTTGGCAGTGAGCACGATTAAAAACGGCGCAATGACTGCCGTCGCCACCGCATACGCCGTCATGGCTTGCCCGACTGCTGCCACGCTAATGCCTAGCGCCGTACTGACGGGCTGCAAAATACCGCCCAAAATAAAAGCGCCACTGCCTATGACCAGGTTGCACAGGGCAAAGAAATACAAAATTTTCGGCATGGCTTAATTGTGCCGCCGCTGGCACAAACCTGCTGCGCCGCCAGCGACAATACGGGTTTGATTTGAAAGTGCGCATGTTGAAAATTCGCAGGTGGGCGGTAGTTGCTTTTTTGAATTTCGCTGGGTTGCAGGGGGCCGTTTTTGCGCAAGGCAGCGTCTACATTGAAGAGCTGACCACGCAGGAGATCAGCCAAGCGCTTAAATCCGGTAAAACCACGGTGTTGATTCCGATTGGTGGTACCGAGCAAAACGGCCCGCACATGGTGCTGGGCAAACACAATGTCCGCGCCAAAGTGTTGGCTGGCAAGATTGCCGCACAGCTGGGCAACGCACTCGTGGCACCAGTGCTGGCCTACACGCCCGAGGGCAACATTGACCCACCCACTGAGCACATGGGTTTTGCCGGCACTATTTCCATTTCAGACGACGCATTCAAATCGGTATTGCAGGGCGCGGCCCGCAGCTTTCAAAAGCACGGCTTCACCAACGTGGTGCTGCTGGGCGATAGCGGCAATTACCAAAAGCTGCTTGCCCAGGTTGCCGACTCCTTTAACCGCCAGGGCGCGAAGTCGCCCACGCGCGTTCACCACCTTGCTGCCTACTACCGCGCCGCGCAAACCACGTATGTTGACTCGCTCAAAGCCAAAGGCTTGAGCAATCTGGAGATTGGCACCCACGCCGGGTCTGCCGATACGTCGTTGGCAATGGCGGTGGACGCTGGCCTCGTCAAACCCGAACGCTTTGCAGAGGCCATACGCTTGGGCAAAAGTGGCGGTACTGGTGGTGACCCCCGCGCTTCGACTGCGGCCAATGGCCAATTGGGGGTGGATGCGGTTGTTAAAATATCCGTAGATGCCATCAAGAATGTAATCGCCGCTCCGCGTTAGCGCGTTATCGTTCAGATTCACGTTTGTCCAACACACAGGTTTTAAAGTCGATCATCATGCGTAAAAATTACTGGAAAGCGGGATTGTTTGCAGCTGCTGGCTGCGCCGCTGTGGTGTCGTTGGCATTGGCGCAAACGTCAGGCGGCCCCTCAGGTGGCACATCTTCCACTGCGACTGCAGCCAAGCCCTCGGCTACGCCTTACGCCGCACCTGCCAAATCGTTGATCCCGCCGCCCGGCCCGCTGCCAACCGGCGCGCTTGATATGTTCTCCGGCATGCCGCCAGCGGTCAACCCAGCCAATTTGTACAGCGAAATTGCTTCCAACAAACTCAGTCCCAACGTAGCGGGCGCACTAGAGCGCGTGTACGTGCCTAACCGGGGTGAAAACACCGTGTCGGTCATTGACCCCAACACGCTAAAAGTCATCGACAAATTTAAAGTCGGTGTGCACCCGCAGCATATCGTGCCAAGCTGGGATTTGAAAACGCTCTGGGTTGCCAACAACGCCGAAGGCCGCCTGGACGGCAGCCTGACGCCGATTGACCCGAAAACCGGGAAACCCGGCGTGTCTATTCCGGTGGATGACCCTTACAACCTGTACTGGTCGCCTGACGGCCAATTCGCGATTGTGGTGGCTGAAGCCTACAAACGCCTCGACTTTCGTGATGCCAAAACGCTGGCCATGAAGTTCACCCTTCCCACACCCAAGTGCGCGGGTATTAACCATGCCGATTTTTCAATCGACGGGAAATTTGCGTTGTTTACCTGCGAGTTCAATGGCTCCATCACCAAGATTGACTTGGTCAACCGCAAAGTGGTGGACACGCTCAAGTTGGACGCCTATTTTGATCGGCCCGATGTGCTGGCGCTGCTCGCCTCGCCCGGCAAAAAAGCGAAATACATTCCCGACCCTAAAAACCCGGCAGGCGCTGATATTTGCACCACACCCGGCATGCCGCAAGACGTGCGTATTTCACCCGACGGCAAGATTTTTTATGTGGCCGACATGATGGTGGACGGCGTACACGTGGTTGATGGTGAAACTTTCAAGCAAATCGGCTTTATTCCAACCGGCAAGGGCGCGCACGGTTTGTACCCCAGCCGCGACGGCAAATCCATGTACGTGGCCAATCGCGGCAGCAACAAAATTCGCGGCACACCAGGCGGCAAAGGCAGCGTCAGCGTGATTGATTTTGCAACCCGCAAAGTCATTAAAAACTGGCCAGTGCCCGGCGGCGGCAGTCCCGACATGGGCAACATTAGCTTGGACGGTAAATACCTGTGGCTAGGTGGGCGCTACGACAACGAGGTGTACCGCTTCAACACCGACACCGGCGCCGTAGACAAAATTGCCGTGGGCCGTGAGCCGCACGGCCTCACGGTGTGGCCGCAGCCGGGGCGCTTTTCTTTCGGGCACACCGGAAACTTGCGTTAGCCCGCGCTTCGCAAAACTTCAAATCTTCAGAACTCCCTGTTGTCAGACGCACAGCGCCGGACGGAAAGCGCCTGGCGTCAGCTGTTTGGTTCTCCAGCAAGGGCGGTTGCGAGCGGCATGAGCGCTTTTTGACGGCCGTATTTGCGCGTCGTGTTCCCCTATGGATTGCCCAGTAAGCTTTGGTTTGCCTTTAGTGTGCCGCTACCGCGCAGGGCACGCCATGGAGCAGGGTTTTTTGCCGCTGGACTTGACCGAGATCAAACAAAGTGCTTATTTTGCGCAAAAGTCATCGCAAGGTCACGGGTGTGCGGCACAGTTGCACGATGAACACCACAAAAACTGCAGCAGCCCATCCGCTGGTCAGCTCCGCACCCGCCTTTTTTCCGTTGGCGGGGCGCCGCGGTCTGGTGCTCGGCATTGCCAACGAACACAGCATCGCATGGGGGTGCGCGCGGATTCTGCAGGCGCGCGGAGCAAGTCTGGTGCTGTCGTGTCTAAACGATAAAGCGCGGCCCTACAGCCAGATTTTGGCGGACAGCATTGGTGCACCGCTGATGTGCTGCGACGTTGAGCGGCCGGGGGATTTGGCTGCAGTGGTGGCCGGTGCAGTGCAGAAACTGGGGGGCCTGGACTTTGTGGTTCACTGCATCGCATGGGCTCCCAAAGAGGATTTGATCGGACGAGTTACAGACAGCTCGGCCAATGGCTTTAACCGGGCCATGCAGGTCTCCTGCCATTCGTTTGCAGAGCTGGCCAAGCTGGCAGAGCCGCACATGGCTACTGGCGGCACCCTCATCACCATGAGCTACATAGGGGCGGATGGCGCAGTTCCGAGTTATGGCCTGATGGGGCCAGTCAAAGCCGCGCTGGAGTCTTTGGTTCGTTATATGGCGCTGGAGCTGGGCCCTCGCCAGTTGCGTGTCCATGCGGTGTCTCCCGGACCGGTGCCCACACGGGCCGCTTCGGGTCTGCCTGATTTTTATGCCCTGATGGCGCGCAGTGCCCACTCCGCGCCGTTGGGCCGCGTGGTCACGATCGACGAGATCGGTGGCTGTGTCGCGTTTCTTGTCGGCCCTGATGCCAGCGGCATGACTGGGCAGACCATCTACGTGGACGGCGGTTTGCACGCGGTGCGTTGAAATCTGCTTGCTCAAATCCTCTTCGCGCCCTAACCAACCCTAAACCTTCCATGCCAATAACTGACTTCATCGAGAACCTGACCTTCGACGAGCTGCGCATTGGCCAGGAAGCCCTGCTGCAGCGGGAGATCACCATGGCCGACATACAGGCCTTTGCGCTGGTGTCGGGCGATGTCAACCCCGCACACGTGGATGAAGAATACGCACAGGCCAGCCGCTTTCACGGGGTGATTGCCCACGGTATGTTCGCCGGTGCCTTGATCTCCTCGCTGCTGGGTACCGAGTTCCCGGGCCCGGGCACGATTTATCTGGCGCAAAGCCTGAAGTTTGAGCTGCCGGTGCGGGTAGGCGACACCTTGACCGTGCGGCTGGTGGTGCGTGCCAAGAACGCGGCCCAGGGCAATGTGGAATTCGACTGTAGCGTACGCAACCAGCACAACGACGAAGTGGTCAGCGGTACAGCGCTGGTACGCGCCCCACGCCACAAGATCAAGCGCGCTCGTGCCGCCATGCCGACGCTGCATCTGTTTGACCCTGAGGCCCGGCTTTTGGAGTGGGTCAACAGCCTGGCTGATGGCCCGGCCATCTCCTGTGCGGTGGTGCATCCGTGCGATGAAGAGTCGTTGCGTGGTGCGCTCGATGCTGCCGCGCAGGGCCTGATTGTTCCGGTGCTGGTTGGCCCACCGGCGCGTATCAACGCTTTGGCTCAGGCAATCGGGGTTTGCCTGGATGGTTTGGCCAGACTCGACACACCGCACAGCCATGCTTCGGCCGCCGCCGCCGCGCAAATGGCAGCGCGCGGCGAGGTGGACATGCTGATGAAGGGCAGCCTGCACACCGACGAATTGATGAACGCGGTGCTGGCGGAGCCCGCTTTACGCACCGGCCGGCGCATGTCGCACGTCTTTCGGTTTGAAGTGCCTGCCTACGCCAAGCCATTGCTGGTGACCGATGCGGCGATCAACATCGCGCCTGACCTGCTGGTCAAGGCCGATATTGTGCGCAACGCGATCGATCTGGCCCACTTCATGGGAGTGGCGCGTCCAAAGGTGGCAATTTTGTCCGCGGTGGAGACCGTAACGCCGCGTATTACGTCCACGCTGGATGCCGCCGCGCTGTGCAAGATGGCGGATCGGGGTCAGATTACTGGCGCCTGGCTGGACGGGCCACTGGCGTTTGACAACGCCATTTCTGCGGAAGCCGCTCGCATCAAGGGGATCACGTCGCGGGTGGCCGGTGCGGCGGATATCCTGGTCGTGCCCGATCTGGAAGCTGGCAACATGCTGGCCAAGCAGCTCGAGTACCTGGCAGGTGCCTCTGGCTGCGGCGTGGTGCTGGGCGCCAAGGTGCCGATTGCGCTGACCAGCCGGGCCGACAGCGCAGCTTCACGCATGGCATCGGCGGCACTGGCCATGCTGGTGGCGCGGGGTGTGCAGGCAGCGGACATACCAGGGGCCTAAGCATGCAAATGGACAATCCAACTGCGACCAATGTGCAAAGTCAATCCGTGGTGCTGGCGGTCAATTTTGGGTCCTCGTCACTGAAATTCGGGCTGTATGGCGACCCGCCGGGCCCGGCGCTCTGGGCAGGTCAGTTCGAGGGGCTGGAGCCTGGCGGTGCGCCCAAGCTGGTGGTGCGCGGGGAGCCAGATCACATCTTGGACGTAGCCGCAGGGCAAGGCAGTTTTGATTCGGCGCTGGCTCTGCTGGTGAGCCGCCTGAAGCCGCTGGCGCTGCGCGTGCAGGCAGTGGCGCACCGCATTGTGCACGGCGGCGCAAAGTGCACCCAGCCGTGCCTGCTGGATGCAGACACGCTCGCCTATTTGACCAGCCTGCAGTTTTTGGCACCGCTGCACCAGCCGCACAACCTGGCCGGGGTCGAAGCCCTGGCCTGCGCCATGCCTGACGTGCCCCAAGTGGGCTGTTTCGACACTGCCTTTCATGCCAGCATCCCCGAAGTTGAGCGTCGCCTGCCCATTGCGCGCGCGCTTGCAGACCAGGGCCTTCGGCGTTACGGTTTTCACGGCCTGTCCTACCAGTATGTGCAGCAGGTGCTGCAACAGCGCAGCCAGCGTGCCCAGGGCCGCGTGTTGCTGGCCCACCTTGGCAACGGTGCCAGTGTCTGCGCCACGCAGAGCGGTCGTTCCATTGCCACGTCAATGGGTTTTTCTACCCTGGACGGCCTGATGATGGGCACGCGCAGCGGCAGCCTTGATCCCGGTGTGCTGCTGCACCTCTGGCGCGAAGGCTGGAGCCGCGAGTCGGTCGAAACGCTGCTGTATCGTGAGTCGGGCCTCAAAGGTGTTTCAGGTCTGTCGGCAGACATGCGCAGTCTGCGCGCCAGCGGCGATCCTGCTGCCGTGCAGGCGATAGCGCTGTTCGAGCGTCGGCTGTTGCGCGAATCGGGAGCCATGCTGGCTGTTTTGGGGGGTGTCGATGTCATCGGCTTCACGGGCGGAATCGGTGAACACGATGCCCAATTGCGGACCGAACTTGCCCAGAGCCTGGCCTGGGTGGGGGTGCGTCTCAACCCGCATGCCAACACCAGCGCTAACGGCAGCCAGGTGGAGGCTATTCACGCCGCTGACAGTGCCGTGGAGGTGTGGGTCGTGCCCACCGACGAGGGTCGGGTCGCCGCCCGCGCTGCATGGGAGCTGATTGGCGTTGCGGGGAAGGCCGCATGAAGGCCAAACCACCACCAGCGAGTGCACGCGAAAGTGCAGTTGCAAGTGCAAGCGCAAGCGCAACTGTCAAGGCGCGTTGTCTGCAAGATTTGGAATGCTCAGGGCAGCGATCCGTTGGAGATCACGCATAACCCAACGCGTCTGAAAAAATTCACGGGAAAGCGCATAGGGCGGCAGCTGCTCCGAAACAGGTAAACCGAACCAGTGCTGGAGCGGGCCATCGCATACCAGTTCCAGTGCTTTTGGGTGTTGACGGTTCAGACCAGCAGGAGTCGCCAGCAGATCTTGAAAAGTAGCAGCAGGATTGCTTTTTACTTGTTTCAAGTCGGGCAATCGGTAGGGCCCGACGCTTTTCCAAAAATTGACCGCACCAAACTCGGCAAGCTAAACAGTTTGCCCCCAAGTCGGCACATAAAGGAGCTTTGAGAGGGTAAAAAAAAATCGGCGCATCGACAGAGCGAAAATGGCATGCTTTTATCTAAGCGAAAGCCCCACGCCTGACATCTTCAGCTGTCCCGCGAAAACGCACACCAAAAAAGGCATCGCCAAAGAACACCTCGAAGGCGACTTCCTCCGCTTCGTTGAGGTAGTTGACTATGGCTTCTTGTTCGGGAAAATCCATCGCCTTCAATTTCCAGGCATCCTCCCGATCGCCTTGCTTGGCGAATTGGGCGTAGTTCAGCAGCGCTTGAAACGCAGGGTGCTGCATAAGGCTGTTGGTCATAGAGCTTTCTATATAAAGTCAAAATCAACAGTACCCAGTTTTTGAAGACCCCTAGCCCGCCAAAAGCGCCGCATTTCCTCCCGCCGCCGTGGTGTTTACCGTTACCGTTTGCTCGGCACAAAAACGGTACAAATAATGTGGCCCGCCGGCTTTGGGGCCGGTGCCGCTCAAGCCTTCACCACCAAAAGGCTGCAGGCCGACCACCGCGCCCGTCATGGCGCGGTTGACGTACACGTTGCCAATGTGCGCGCTGGCGGCAAGAGCCTGGGCGCGTGAGTCAATGCGGGTTTGAATACCCAACGTCAGGCCGTAACCGAGCGCATTGATTTTTTCAATCACTGCTTCTGGCTCACCAGCCCAGCGCACAATTTGCAGCACCGGGCCGAAGATTTCTTCGCGCACGTTTGAAATGCTGGCAACTTCAAACGCTGTAGGCGGTATGCAGTTTGCTATTGATAATGGAGCTGCTTGCGCCCGTATTTGTTGGTTAAAAAGCACTTTTGACTCTGAATTTAAACGTTTCATCTGCGTTTTGATGGCTTCAAAAGCGTCAAGATCAATCACCGGCCCCACGTCGGTTTGCAAGTCGGCGGCGTCGCCTGTGGCCAGCTCGAGCGCTGCGCCGTGCACCATCTCGATGACGCGTTCAGCGATGCTGTTGTGCACACACAAAAGCCGCAGTGCCGAGCAGCGCTGGCCTGCGCTTTTAAAGGCGCTGTGCATCACGGCGTCAGCCACTTGTTCGGGCAGGGCGCTGCTGTCTACCAGCATGGCGTTGATGCCGCCGGTCTCTGCAATCAGTGGGGTGATGGGGCCGTCCTTGGCGGCCAATGCGCGGTTGATGATTTTGGCCACTTGGGTTGAGCCGGTAAACACCACGCCAGCAAGGCCCGGTTGCGCCACCAGCGCCGCACCCACCGTATCACCCGGGCCGTGCGCCAGTTGCAGCACGCCACTGGGCACGCCAGCGTCGATCAGCATTTGAACGGCGGCTTGCGCAACGCCCGGTGTTTGCTCGGCAGGTTTGGCAATCACTGCGTTTCCGGTAGCAAGCGCCGCCGCCACCTGCCCGACAAAAATAGCCAGCGGGAAGTTCCACGGGCTGATGCACAGCCACACGCCGCGTGCCTTGAGTTGCAGCACATTGGTTTCACCTGTGATGCCAGACGCCGCACCGCCGTGGCTTTGCGGCAGATGGACGGGCGCCATGATGCGTTCTGCCTCGCCTGCGTAGTAGCGTAAAAAATCAATCGCTTCACGCACCTCGGAGATTGCGTCGCCCCAGGTTTTAAATGCCTCTTTGACCAGCAGGGCGCTCAGGCTCGGAAGCTCGCGCTGCATCGCGTCAGCGGCTTTGCGCAAAATAGCGGCGCGCTCGGCTACCGGAGTATTGCTCCATTTATGATAGCTGCTTGCGCCCGTTTTAATTAAGCCAGAGGCCAATTTGGTATCAAATCCAGCGACATGGGGAACACTGGTAGCCGCATACGCAACCCGCAGCGGCTGGCACATGCTGTCAACGCTCAAGTCCAAACCCAGACTGTTTGCGCGTGCTGGCCCAAACAGGTCAAGCGGCAAGGGCAGCGATGGCGCGGGGTGCAGCATCAGCGGCGTTGTGAGCAACGTATCCATGCCGACCGACTCATCGGCCAACTGGTGCACGAAGGAAGAGTTGGCACCGTTTTCCAGCAGGCGGCGTACCAGGTAGGCCAGCAAGTCGCGGTGCGAACCGACTGGCGCGTAAATGCGAACCGGGACTTCCCATGCCCGCTTTTGACTGACGCCTCCCCCAGGAGGGGGAGGTTGGAAGGGGAGGAACGTCGATTCACCCGAAAGGGGGCGCCGCGATATTTCGCGGTAGACCCCTTCGCCCATGCCGTGCAGGCGTTGCAATTCATACGGCGCGTTATTTGGCTTGGCCATTTCAATAATCGCCGCAATCGTGCCTGCGTTGTGCCCGGCAAACTGCGGGTAAATGGCATCGGGCGCATCCAGCAGCGCTTTTGCGCAGGCCAGGTAAGCAACGTCGGTGTGGTTTTTGTGGGTGAAAACCGGGTAATGCGGCAAGCCAAGTTCTTGGGTACGTTTGATCTCAGCGTCCCAGTACGCACCTTTTACCAGGCGGCACATCAGGCGCAGTTTGTATTTGCGGGCCAGCACAATCACGTGCTGCACCAGGTCAAGCGCCCGGGTTTGGTAGGCCTGCAACGCCAGGCCAAAGCCGCGCCAGTCGGGGTGGTGTTGCGCGACCAGTACGGCAAGCGCTTCAAAAACGTCAAGTGACAACTCCAGCCGGTCGACTTCTTCCGCATCAATCGTCAGGTTGATGTTGGCGCGCGCGGCCAGCGCACACAGGCCCCAGACGCGTGGCACGAGTTCTGCCATCACGCGAGCGTGCTGCGTGTGCTCAAAGCGCGGGTGGAGAGCGCTTAATTTGATGGAAATACCATCATTTAGCTCTGTAGCGCAATCGTTACGTGCGCAAGCAGCTATTGAATGAATAGCGTTGGTGTAGCTGGCCAGGTACGCTTGCGCATCAAGCTCGGTGCGTGCGCCTTCACCCAGCATGTCGTAGGAAAAGCGAAGCCCCCACGCTTGGCGCTCTGCGTCCTGCGCTGCCCCCCGGGGGGCCGGTTCCGAATTGGGGCGGCCCGGCGTCGAAACGCGCAGTTTCATCATTTTCTTGCGCGCGCTGGTGGCCTCAGCCATCGCATCGGCAATGGTTTGGCCGAGCACAAACTGTTTGCCCAGCAATTGCACCGCACGCAGTGTTGCCGCCACCACTGCACGCGCGCCCAGCCTGCCCAGCGTGCCACCTTGCGCGCCAGCGGAGGGCAAAAACTTCTTGGACAAACCAATCGCGCTGGACGACAGCCGCGCCAGCGCTTTGGCGGATTTTTCATCGCTTGCGGCAAAGTCGGCGCGGCCCAACTGGTCGGCCGTCAAAGCAATTGCCGTGTCGATGTCCGGCACGCGCAGCAGCGCCTCGGCCAGCCGCATCAGCGCCAAGCCTTCAGCACTTGAGATTGGGTATTCCTTGAGCAGACTTTCCATCGCCCAAAACGGCGGCGGGTTGGCGCGCACTGCAGCCACCCAGGGCCTGGCCGCAACGGCGGCCGCCGCCCAATCAAGCGCATCGCCAAGCGACTGCAAGTGCGCGTTAACGACGTCAGCTTCAGGGCGATACGGGGTGGGCAAGCGTTGGGGACGGGTCGGTAGGTTGGGCATATTTAGGAAGTGTTGGTATTTGTCAATAACGCTATTTTTTATCCAATTTAATGAAATTATTCACTAAAATACGCAAAACCAACAAATTAATCACTACAAATGACCCCTTCTGCCGCTGATATTGATCGCCTGGATATTCGGATTTTGCATGCGTTGCAGCTTGATGGGCGCATCAGCAATCTAAAGCTCGCCGAGACCGTTGGTCTGTCTCCTACCGCAGTGTTGGCCCGCCTGCAGCGCTTGACGCGTGACGGCTATTTGCTGGGATATGAGGCGCGTTTGAATCCAGCCAAACTGGGCTTGGGGCTGACGGTATTTGTAGAGGTGTTGTTAGACCGCACCACGTCCAATGTGTTTGATGCGTTTAAAGCGGCAGTGCAGGTGTACCCTGAAATCACCGAATGCCATATGGTGGCCGGCGGGTTTGACTACTTGCTCAAAACCCGCATGCGCGACATGGCTGCGTACCGCGCGTTTGCAGGCAGCGCGCTGTGGCAGCTTCCGGGCGTGCGCGAAACGCGGACTTACGCCGTGATGGAAGAGGTCAAAAACACCACACGCCTGCCGCTTGGCCTCTAGCGCAAGCCAAGTGTCTGCATCCAAAAACGCGCGACACCCGCCGGGCCAAAGTGCGCGTAAGCTTTAGAGCTATTTTGGAGTGCCCGGTTTGACACAAACGCTTTCGCCAACCTCTTCGCCAAGCTTTCCCGCTCACCAGCGTCACCACGCTGTTTGGCCAAATCGTGTGCCCAAAAGCATCACGCCGCCTGCAACATCACTGTGGCACAACCTCGCCGTCTCCGGTCTGCGTTTTCCAGACAAGCCCGCGCTGGTGTTTTTCGATCAGATTTACACCTACCGGCAGGTGGTGCAGCAGGCCGAATCTGTGGCTGCCACGCTGCAAGGCTTGGGGGTAAAAAAAGGCGACCGCGTGCTGCTCAATATGCAGAACTCGCCGCAGTGGGTGATTGCATGCTTTGCGATTTTACGGCTTGACGCCGTGGTGGTACCCGTCAACCCGATGAACCGGGCGGAAGAGCTCAAGCATTACATCCTCGATCCCGACGCCAGGGTGGCCATCACTTCAGCCGACCTGGCCGGCGAGCTGGCCAAAGCCAACGCGCAGCTTGCGCCAAGTGAGCAGTTGACCGGCATGGTGGTGACGCACCTGCGCGATGGATTTGATTTTGACAACACCAGTGCCGACATGCTGCCCGCCGCGTGGCGCGACTGGCTGGGCACGCGCCACGCGATGCCCGAATTGCCCAGCGGCAAAGTTGTGCAGTGGCATGACGCTACCTACCACGCAGCTCGCGATTTGCCCGAACCCTCGGCCAGCGGTCGTGACCTTGCAGTGCTTCCCTACACCAGCGGCACCACTGGTTTGCCCAAGGGTTGCATGCACACGCACGCGTCCATCATGCACAACGCAGTCGGCACCGCGCTGTGGGGCAGCGCCACGTTTGAAAGCGTCGTTTTGTCGGTGGTGCCGATGTTTCACATCACCGGGCACGTATCGGTCATGCATTGCGCCATTTACGGCGGCGCAACGCTGCTCATCATGCCGCGCTGGGACCGTGAGCTGGCAGGGCATTTGATTTCGCGCTGGCGCGTCACGCACTGGACGAACATCCCGACGATGGTGATTGATTTGCTGGCCAGCCCGAGTTTTGACCAGTTCGATGTGAGCAGCCTGGTCTACATTGGCGGCGGCGGCGCGGCCATGCCGCAAGCGGTTGCACAGCGCCTGTTTGAAAACTACGGCCTGCATTACGCCGAAGGCTACGGCCTGACAGAAACCGCCGCACCGTCCCACAGCAACCCGCACGACGCCACCAAGCAACAATGCCTGGGCGTGCCGTTCATCGGTGTGGATTCCCGCGTGATTGACCCGACAACGCTTGAAGACATGCCGCAAGGCGAGCAGGGCGAAATCATCATGAGTGGCCCGCAAATTTTCAGTGGCTACTGGAAGCGTCCAGAAGCAACGGCAGAGGCATTTATTGAGCGCGACGGCAAGCGGTTTTTTCGCTCTGGCGATTTGGGCCGGGTCGATGAAGACGGCTATTTCTTCATCACCGACCGCTTGAAACGCATGATCAACGCGTCAGGTTTCAAAGTGTGGCCGGCAGAGGTAGAAGCGCTGATGTTCAAACACCCCGCCATACAAGAGGCCTGCATTATTTCAACCGTAGATGCGTACCGGGGCGAGTCAGTAAAAGCCGTGGTGGTACTGCGCGCAGCCTTCAAAGGCCAGGTCACTGAGCTTGAGATCATCGCCTGGTGCAAAGCCAACATGGCCGCCTACAAATACCCGCGCGTGGTGCAGTTTGTTGACGCGCTGCCGAAAAGCGGCGCAGGCAAAGTCATGTGGCGGGCGCTGCAAGAGGCGGAGGTTGCCAAAGGCGACTAGAGGTATCTTTTATCTGTTTTTTAATTTTTTTATGCCTATAGCGCAACAAATACGGGTGCCAGCAGCTATTTAATTTATAGCAAATTTGCATATTTGCATATTTGCAAATAGAGTTTTTAGCAAGTCTCGCTCCAAGCACGCAAAAAACTACAAACACCACAAAATATGTACATAAACACTTGTGGGTATATGCGTTTATGTCCCCAACAACGGTCACCAGTCAAGTCATTCAAACTCCAGCGCGCTGGAGTCTGGCCATCAGCCCTGAAACTGATGCAAGTCTGCGCGAGTATTTGGGGGCGCAAGGTATGAAAAAAGGCGATCTGTCGCGCTTTGTAGAAGAGGCAGTGCGCTGGCGCATGATGGATGCCACGGTGCAAGGTATCAAGCAGCGCAACGCAGATCACAGCGACGCAGACATGCAGGCATTGATAGACCAGGCACTGGACGCGGTACGCCACCCATGAAGGTGGTGCTGGACACCAACATTCTCATTTCGGCATTGATCAGTAAAACGGCGGCTCCGCATCACATTTACCAAGCTTGGCGAGACAAACGCCTGACGGTATTAACCTGTGCAAAGCAGCTGGTTGAAGTGCGCGAAGTCACCTGGCGGGTGGCTGTGGCCCTGCGCATCAAGCCTGCAGAAGCTGGCAGACTGGTAAATAGTTTGCGTGATCTTGCGGTCGTGCTTGACGATTTGCCTTTAGTGCAACTCTCGCCCGACCCGAAAGACGATTTTATTTTGGCGTTGGCGCAAGCCGGTAGTACTCGCTATGTGGTCACCGGCGACAAAAGCGGCTTGCTTGCGCTGCGCCAACATGCAGGGGCGCAGATTGTGACTGCCGCACGGTTTTTCCGTCGCTGTCTGGCTTGAGGACGACCGTGTTGTCTATTGGCTCTCGATGTGCCCAAGCGCTCTGGTCATGAAAACACTGTTCGGATCTTCGGCGTAGCCTTCAAACGGCTCGCAAAATTTAAAACTAAACTTTGCGTACAGGGCTTGCGCTGGCGTGAAGGCTGTCATCGATCCGGTTTCCAAACTCAATCGGCTGTAACCACGACGCTGTGCTTCATCAACAATCGCCTGAAGAAGTGTTGATGCGACGCCTGAACGCAACTGCCCGGTTGCGGTGCGCATGGATTTGACTTCACCATGCTCAGCATTCAATTCCTTCAGAGCGCCGCAGCCCAGCAAGTTGGCGCCTTCCCAAGCACTCCAGAAGGTGATGTCTGACTGGCGCAAAGCATCCAGGTCGAGCACATGGCAGCTTTCAGGTGGCGACACCGCATGCATGCCGCGCATGTGCTCGTCTAGCAGTGCGGCTATCTCGGGGCCGCGCAAATCATCGATTTTTATGATCATTCAAGAATTACGAATCTAAAATTTAAACTCCAGCCGTCAACCGCCTCGGTGTGATCTCCACCGAATCAGTGGTCGTACTCATCCACACCGTACCGTCTTGCACCGTCACTTGCAGTTGCATGCTGCGTTCAGCCAGCTTGGCCAGCGCTTGGCTTTGCGCGGCTTCGATTTGCCACACGACCAAGTTGCTGGCGCGGGTGAGTTTGGTCTCAATGCCTTTCCACCACACCGGCGTGCTGCTTGAAAAGCTGTAGGCGGTGACGCGGTCGGCCTTGCCTGCGGCCTTCATCAAACGTTTATCGTCTGGCTGACCTACGTCTATCCAGTGCAGAATTTGCTCGGTGTAATCCTTGTGCCAAAGGGCGGCCTCGTCTACGTCCCACAGGTCTTTGGCAAAGTCGAGCTTGCCGTTTTTGTCGTCTGCCGGGACATTCAGGGCAAACGCCAGCAGCCGAATCATCATGCGTTCGTCTGCCTCTGAAGGATGGCGGGCAATGATGACGTTGTGGTCGGCGTACACGCCCCGGTCCATGTCGGCAATGGCCAGCTGGGCTTTGTAAATGGTGGCTTTCAGTGCCATAGAACTCTTCTTTTGGTTGCGCTAAATCCTGTATTGGAACAGAGCGCAGACCCAGCAGCCTCCAGCTTCAATAGCTATAGTCCTGTCATGGCCATCAAGTTATCTGTTCTCGACCAATCCGTTGCCGCAACGGGCCGAGCCGAAGACGCCTCTATCCGCCAAACCCTGGCCCTCGCCCAACATGCTGAATCGCTGGGCTACCACCGATTCTGGGTCAGTGAGCACCACAGCCACCCGAGTATTGTTGGCTCGGCCCCTGAAGTGCTCATGGCCGCTATCGCCGCCACCACCAGCCGCATTCGCATAGGCAGCGCAGGCGTGATGCTGCCGCACTATGCGCCGCTGAAGGTGGCAGAGCAGTTTCGGGTGCTTGAAGCACTGGCCCCCGGCCGCATTGACCTGGGTGTGGGGCGTGCGCCAGGCTCAGACATGCGTACGGCGCGGCTGCTCAGGCAAAGCCCACAGCAGTCGAGTGACGATTTCCCGATTCAGGTACGCGAGCTGCAAGCTTGGGTGTCAGGCATCGACTTGCCCGCTGGCCACCCCGGCCACGGCGTGACTGCCAACCCCACTGGGCCCACCGACCCCACGCTGTGGATGCTGGGCAGCTCTGACTATGGTGCGCAACTGGCCGCGCACTACGGTTTGCCGTACGCCTTTGCGTACTTTATTACCGACGGGCAGGGCGCGCACCAAGCGCTTGATTTGTACCGCCAGTTGTATCGGCCGAGCGCGCTGCACCCCAAGCCGCAAGCGGCGCTGTGCGTGTGGGCGCTGGCTGCTGACACTGAAGGAGAGGCGTGGCACCAATTTTCAAGCCGTGAGCGCTGGAAGCTTGACCGCAACACGGGCGCGCTGGGGCCGCTGCCGTCGCCCGAAGAGGTTGCAACGCGGCCGTATACCGCCGCTGAACAAGTGCAAGTTGATCAATTGAGGACAAACGCGCTGGTGGGCAGCGGCCCGCAAGTGGCGGCCAAATTGCGTGCACTGGCTAAGTCGCTTGAAGTGGACGAGTTGGTGGTGATTACCTGGACGCATGACCCCGCTGCGCAGCGGCGCTCTTACGAGTTGCTGGCAGAGCAATTTATGTGAATTTTTATAATTTCTTTTTACAACAACGAGACAAAACCAATGACCACAAAGCTCTTCAACACCGCCATAGCAGGCAGCTTGCCCAAACCAGCGTGGCTGTCAGAAACCAACAAGCTCTGGCCACAATGGAAGGCTGAAGGCGAAGAACTCAAACAAGCCAAGGCAGACGCCACACTGCTGTGGATCAAAGCCCAAGAAGACGCAGGGCTCGATGTGATTGGCGACGGCGAGCAGTCGCGCCAGCATTTTGTCCATGGCTTTTTAGAGCAAGTTGAAGGCATTGACTTTGATCACAAAGTCAAAATGGGCATCCGCAATAACCGCTACGACGCGATGGTGCCGCAAGTCGTTTCAACCCTCAAATTAAAAGGCCGCGTGCACGCCGCTGAGGCGCAACTGCTGCGCGCCCACACCCGCAAAAAAATCAAGTTCACGCTGCCCGGCCCAATGACGATTGTCGACACCGTGTCGGACCAGTTTTATGGCGACAAAATCAAAATGGCTATGGCCTTTGCTGAGCTTCTCAATGAAGAAGCGCTGGCGCTGCAAGCCGACGGCGTAGACATCGTTCAGTTCGACGAACCTGCCTTCAACGTCTACATGAAAGAAGCCGCCGACTGGGGTGTCAAGGCGCTTGAAGTTGCCGCCCGCGGCTTGACCTGCACCACCGCGGTGCATATTTGCTACGGCTACGGCATCAAGGCCAACGACGACTGGAAAAAAACCTTGGGTGAGCAGTGGCGGCAATACGAAGAGGTGCTGCCCGCGCTGGCAAAAAGCAGCATTCAGCAAGTCAGCCTGGAGTGCTACCACTCGCACGTGCCCCCGCAATTGATGGCGTTGCTGGCAGGTAAAGACGTGATGGTAGGCGTGATTGATGTGGCGAGCGACGAGATTGAAACGCCTGAGCAGATCGCCGACACAATTGGCAAGGCGCTTGAATTTGTGCCTAAAAACCGCTTGATACCCTGCACCAATTGCGGACTGGCACCGATGAGCCGCGAGATTGCGATTAAAAAGCTGCACGCACTGGGCTTGGGTGCTGCGCTGGCGCGCGAGCGTTACGCCTGAGCGGAATCATTTATGTAGGCGAATGGCGATAAACGCGCCATTTGCTTACAAGTCGATGTCGTCTTACCCAGCTTTACCACCGTTGTTGTTAACAATAGATTCATTAATGAGATCACTGGAATTAACAATGAAAAATGCAGAGCAACACCCGCTGGAAAGATATTTCGACGAGCCTTCTGAACTGGGTAGTGGTCAATCGCGTTCGCACTCACGCGGCAAGCCCTTGTTGGTCTGGATTGCCGTTATAGGAGCCACGTTATTGGCCGTAGCCGCCAACGTCGCGATAGCCGCTACGCCGTATGCAAATGCCACGGCTTAGGGCGCGCTGCTTCCGGGTGTCTATGACCGAATTGAAATTGGCACCGCGCCGCCACCACCGCTGCTTTACCCGCAGCCTATTGTGATTATTCAGCAGCCCGTGCTTGTGCAGCAAGTACCGCTTTACCTGCACGTGCCACCGGCCCACGCCAAAAAATGGTCAAAGCACTGCGGTCGCTACAACGCATGCGGCAGGCCAGTGCATTTTGTCAAAGTAGATGGCGACGACAGCTTTGAGCGGGTGCAGTACAGGCAATGCATGGAGCGTAATGAAATCAAAGAGCATATGTACTAAAAAGAAAAATACAACGGCAACGGGAATGGCAATGGCAATGGAAAACACAAAGGCGACAACTAATTTTTTGCTTTGCAGCGTGCTGTTGACTACCGCGCTAAAGTGGAGTGTCACGATTTCACCATTATCAAAGCAGCAGGAGTTCAAAGCATGAAAGCAACTTGGAACGGCGTCACCATCGCCGAAAGCGACACCACCGTGGTGCTCGAAGGCAACCATTACTTTCCAGCGTCGTCTCTTAACCGAGACTACACCACGTTCAGCAACCACCACACCATGTGCCACTGGAAGGGCCAGGCCAGCTATTACTCACTGCTAGTCAATGGCGAGATGAATACAGATGCTGTGTGGTTTTATCCTGATCCAAAGCCCGAAGCGGAAGAAATCAAAGGCCACGTCGCTTTCTGGAAGGGTGTAAAAATTGAGGCTTGATGACCGCAGGTGCGACGGCGCGTTGTCTGATAGCACGCACCCTTAGCTGGCCGCACACTTGAAGGAAGCCGGGCGGCTTATCGCCTGGTTGCCACCAGGACCCCCTATGGATTTGCTTAACCACGACTTGGCCCACGAATTTCCAGAGCATCTGGAAAAAATGCGCGAATTAAAAGCGACAGACGCCCACTTTGCCAAGCTGTTTACTGAATACGACGAGGGCAATTACGACGTCAAAAAATACGAACTGGGCGCGGCTGCGATCAGCGACGAAGGCCTGGAAGAACTGAAGAAGAAACGGCTCGTACTGAAGGACGAAATCTACAAAATTTTGCAGCGCACTTGACAAGAATCTTGATTTGTCATGAATTTTTAACATCGACGCGCTAGTCTGCACAGTTGTAAAACTACCGTTTCCAGGACATTTTTATGCAGTCAATTGATGAGCAGCTCATGCGGCGAATCCGCAACGACCTGATTGACAGTTACGACGAAGAGCTGGAAATGGAGCTTGAAGACCGCACGATTGCCGAGCTGACTGGTGAGGAAGTGCGCCAGCACACCCCCCAAGAAAAAGAAGATCGGCGGCAGTACTTTCGTGAATTGTTCCGCCTCCAGGGCGAGCTGGTCAAGCTCCAAGACTGGGTAAAAAATACCGGCCACAAGGTCGTTATATTGTTTGAAGGCCGTGACGCGGCGGGCAAGGGCGGCGTGATCAAACGCATTACGCAGCGACTCAACCCGCGCGTTTGCCGCGTGGCCGCCTTATCCGCACCGAATGACCGTGAACGCACGCAGTGGTACTTTCAGCGCTACGTTTCGTACCTGCCAGCCGCAGGAGAAATTGTGCTGTTTGACCGCAGCTGGTACAACCGCGCTGGGGTTGAAAGGGTGATGGGATTTTGCACTGACGAGCAGTACGAAGAGTTTTTCAGAACCGTGCCCGAGTTTGAAAAAATGCTGGTCAGCTCCGGCATTCAGCTCATCAAATACTGGTTTTCTATTTCTGATGAAGAGCAGCACTCACGCTTTTTGGGGCGAATTCACGACCCGCTCAAGCAGTGGAAGCTCAGCCCGATGGACCTCGAATCACGCAGCCGTTGGGAAGACTACACCAAGGCCAAAGAAATTATGCTGGAGCGCACCCACATTCTTCAGGCGCCGTGGTGGGTGGTGCAAGCAGATGATAAGAAGAAAGCTCGGCTTAACTGCATTCACCATTTGCTGGGGCAAATGCCGTACGGTGAAACCGAGCATCCGCCCATTGTGCTGCCGGAGCGTGTGCGCCACGACGACTACAAGCGCAATGCGGTGCGCGAAGATATTTTGGTGCCTGATGTTTATTGATCTGCTCGCCGCTGGCTGCGTGCGGTGAGTCTTTAGCCGCGCACGTCTGCCACCGGCTCACTTCCAAAGTCGCTGCGGGCCAGATAGTTCAATACACTGCGCGCTGCTTGCTCGGGAGATGCCAGCGCACCGCTTTCCTTCATGCGCACAAACGCAGCGCGGTCGGCAAAGGCATTTGCATCAGCGTTGCGCATCTGGCTTTGCATGTCGGTATCGATCACACCAGGTGCGAGCGAGCACACTTTCGCACCGCTGGGTTTTAACGCTTCGTCAAGCGCCACGCAGCGCGTGAAATGGTCTATGCCGGCTTTGGCGGCGCAATAACCTGCCTGGGCAGCCATTGCGCGGCGGCCGAGGCCCGATGAAATATTCAGAACGCGCCGTGCTCCAGCCCAGTTTTGCGTAGCGCGCAAAAAAGCGCTGGTGAGCTGCATGGGTGACTCCAGACCAACCCGCAGCGCACGGCTCAGGTCGTCTGCGTCGGCATCGCTTAAGGGGCCGATTCGGGCCACCACACCGGCATTGTTGATGAGTGTCGCGCTTGCAAAATTTTTGCCGTCTTGTTCCCGCAGCCACTGCTCCAGCCGTGCGCCAGCACGGGTGCTCAGTGCCAAGTCCTGGCTCCACTGCACCAGCTTTACGCGCGCTTCGTTGGCCTGCTCTGCCAATGCGTCATTTGTGCTGCGCGAAATACACAAGACAGAATTGCCAGGTTGTAGCAGTTGTTGCGCCATGGCAAGGCCCATACCGCGGGACGCGCCAGTCAATATAAATAGGTGTTGCGTCATTCAGAAGGGGCGTTGGAGATGGAAATAAAAGTCAAGCTCAGACAGCCAGAACTATAGGGAAGTTTGCGCGTATTCCGTCGTTACCGGTTGTAAAGGGAACAGCCAGCGCAGCGCGATCGGCGTCGCTCATGCTGCGCCATAAAAAGTCGCGCGCGTTACCCGCATCGCCAGCCACGTACAGTTGGGTGGTCAACAGCTCGCGTTGGCCGAGCTTGACCTTGACGTGAATATGCGGGGTACGGCCTGAATACGGCACTGGCCGCATGGTGCGAAACCGGTAACGCCCGTCGCTGCCAGCAACTGCCCGCCCAAAGCCTTGAAAGCGCTGGTCGGCTTTGCCGCCGTCGCCTGGGTGGTGGTAGTGACCGTCGTGGTCACACTGCCAAATTTCTACCTGCGCACCCGAAATTGGTTTGCCGTTCAGGTCACTGACAATGCCTTCCAGCCACGCAGCCTGGCCTTTTGGGTAGTTTTGATCGCCGTTTTTGAGCAGATCAAAGTCGGCGTCTTTGGGGAGCACAGTCGGGTAAAACGGTCCCTCGGTCTGCATGGGTGTGGCACGCAGCGCGGGCCGGGTCTGAGCAGGTGCGCACAGCCACAATGCAGGGGCCAATACCAGCGCAGCTGCCGCAGCGCGGCGTTGCAAAAGGGGCGGGGTGGTGTTGGTGGTGTGCATGGGTTTTAAGACGCAAAAGCGGCGCATGAAGTTCCGCACTTCAAAACGGCGGTGGTGATACGAACGCCATGTTTGCGCCGCTCTTGGGGTGCGCGAAGCGCAGCTCGCTTGCGTGCAGCAGCAGACGCGCACTTTTGGCTTGCACGCTTGCAGGAGCGTACAGCGCGTCACCCAATATCGGGTGGCCAAGTGCCAAAAGGTGTACCCGCAGCTGGTGCGAGCGGCCAGTAACGGGCCGCAACTCAAGCCGAGAGGTGTCGGCCGCGATGTCGTTTGCCACCGCGCGCCAGCGGGTTTGGCTGGGTTTGCCCAGACCCAGGCTGATGATGCGCAGCGGCCTTCTTGGCCAGTCGAGCGCTATGGGCAGGTCAATCAATTGCCAGTCGTTGGCAACAGGCAATTGCCCATTGACCACGGCGGTGTAGCTTTTGAAAACCTGTCGCGCTTCAAAAAGTTTGCTTAAAGCGGTTTGTGTGGCCGCACCGCGTGCCATCAGCATCAAGCCAGAGGTTGACATGTCTAGCCGGTGAACAACCAGCGCATCGGGGTAGTGGTGCTGGGCTCGCAAGCTCAGGCAGTCTTGCTTGTCTGCGCCACGCCCAGGCACTGAAAGCAGGCCTGCGGGTTTGTTAAAAACCAGTAAATGCGCGTCAAAGTAAATAGTCTCTAACCTGAAAACGTCTTCAGCCAACTCAGTGACTTCACACGCGTGAAGGGGGGTCACGTGGTGGTGGAAAGTTGTGTACCGTCGGGCTGCTGCGTTTGACCTCGCGCAGCATGAAAAGGTAAAGGCTTTCGACCTTCTCGCGTGCCCAAGGCGTTCGGCGCAAAAACTTCAAGCTGGATGCCACGCTTGGCTCGCTTTGAAAGCAGCGGATGGCAATGCGTTGGGCTAAACCGTCCCAGCCGTAGTGGGCATGCAGGGCAATTACTACAGCCTCCAGGGTGACACCGTGCAATGGATTGCCAGCCTGAGTGTTCTCAAGCTGGTCAGGCGTTGTCACTTGTTTTTCAGTTTGCCGCGCACCGGTACTTGCGTGACGACGGTGGGGCGTACCGCGTCTGGTGACACAGTTTTGGGCGGAGAGGTGTCTTTTTTTGGTTTTTTAACCATCTTGCTGGTGTTCTGTTGACCTTTTGCCATAGCGTTCTCCGTCAGGTTTTTGAAGACTAGATTATGTGTGAAATCAATGCAATTTGATGCGCGGGCGGTGCGTGCGGTCCAGCAATTCAGACAGCGTAATGAGCAGCGTTTTTTTCACACCACCTAACGCCAACTGGTGCTGCTTGTGCAGCGCCCAGTACATGAACTTGGCTATCTGGCCTTCAACAAAAAAGCTGCCTTTGCTTAAGCTACCCATCAGGCTGCCGACTGACGAATATTCGGCCAGCGACACCAGCGAGCCCTGGTCTGTGTAGATGTACGGTTTGACCGGTTCGCCCGCCATCAGCTGCGGTAAGTGGCGCGCCAAATACATCGCCTGCTGGTACGCCGACTGAGCACGCGGTGGCACCCAAGAGCCGTCTGGCTGCTGGCAAGCTGCGCAGTCACCAAACGCATAAATGCTGGTGTCCCGGCTCGATTGCAGGTTGCTGTTGACCATCAACTGGTTAAGCCGGTTGACTTCCAAGGGTTCTGCGCCGCCCAAGGTTGCTAAAAAGTCGGCGGCTTTCACGCCTGCTGCCCACACGGTCAGCGTTGATGGAATGACTTTGCCACTGGCCATTTTCAAGCTGTTGCTGGTTACCTCGACGACTTTTTCATTGGTGTGTACGTCAATAGCCAGTTTGCGCAGTTCTTTTTCAGCAGCATGGCCCAGGCGCTCAGGCAGTTGCGCCAGCAGACGCGGCCCGGCCTCGACCAGCACAATTTGCAGGTCTTTTTCAGGGTTGATGTTTTCAAACCCGTAGTTGCCCATAATGCGGGCGGCTGAATGCAGCTCTGCAGCCAGCTCAACACCCGTGGCGCCGCCGCCGACGATGGTGACGGAAAGCATGCTTTGGCCGGGCACCCGAGGCAATGTTTGTGCACGCAAACATTCGTTAATCAACCGGGCATTGAAGTATTTGGCAGCCGCTGGGCTATCAAGTTTGATGGTGTGCTCGGCTGCACCCAGCGTGCCAAAGTCGTTGGTTTGGCTGCCTACGGCGATCACCAGCGTGTCGTATGCAATGGTTTGTGCTGGCGTAATTTCACGGCGCATGGCGTCGTGCGTTGCTGCCAGTTGAACGGTTTTAGTCGCTCGGTCAACGCTGGTCAGCTTGCCCAGGCGAAATTTAAAATGGTTCCAGCGCGCTTGGGCCAGGTATTCAATTTCCTCGGCATGGGTGTCAAAACTGCCAGCCGCAAGTTGGTGAAACAAGGGCTTCCAAACATGGGTACGTGCACTGTCCACCAGGGTGATGTGGGCTTTGTTTTTTTTGCCCAGCCGCTTGCCCAATTGCGTGGCCAGTGCCAGCCCGCCAGCCCCTCCGCCGACGATAACGATACGTTGCATACATTCCCTCTGTCACTTGTGTTCTGTTTCCGCAAAAAATCGATTACCTCGCGTATTTTAGCCCACTGGCGCAATAAATACGGGCGCAAACAGCTATTAAAGTAATAGCGTTATGCCGATGCCTCATAACCTTTCTAGCCAAATCAGCGCGGATTGGCCCGCACCCGGTTGACGTCGAGTGCGCTCACACCGCTGGCCTGGTTGCCCCAGGCGCTGCGGATATGGCTCAATACGCTGGCAATCTCGGTGTCGTTCAGCGTCAGCACGTACGGCGGCATACCAAAAGGGCGCGGATTGCCTGCTGTGGCGGGTGCATAACCGCCATTCAAGACGATTTGCACCAAATTCGTGGCCTGCGGCATCACCACTGCGCGGTTGCCCGCTAGCGCTGGGTAGGCCAGCTGGTCACCCACTCGCTGGCCCATGCCGCCCGCGCCGTGGCATTGTGCGCAGTGCTGCTCGTACAGCCTAGCGCCCTGGCTGGCCAACGCTTTGGGCACCAAGCCGGGCAAGACCGTGGGTGATGCTGACATCAATGACAGCGCGGGCTCTTGAGCCCGGCGGGGTGCTTGGGCCACATTACCCATTGCTTTTAAGTATTGCGCCATGGCGGAAAGGTCTGCATCGCTCCAGTGCTGGGTGCTGCCCAGTACCACTTCAGCCATGGGGCCAATGACCGATGCGTTGTCCGACACGCCAGTTTTAAAAAGCGTCTTGATGTCCTCAATCTTCCAGTCGCCCAGGCCCGCCTCAGCGCCTGACACCAGCGACGGTGCGTACCAGTTTTGCAGCGGTATCAGCCCGCCCGCCAAATCGGGCCCTGCAGTTGCGCCAAGTGCATTGCGCGCGGCATGGCAGGCGCTGCAGTGGCCCAACCCGCCCACCAGGTACGCACCGCGATTGAACTCAGCGCTTTGCGCCGCGTCATTTTTATAGACACCCGGCTTGAAGTACAGCGCGCGCCACACGGCTAATGCAAGTTGCGAGTTGTACGGAAAGCGCACCGTGTGCGGTGTGTTGGGCTGCGGCGCAGCAGTCAGGCTGCCCAGAAACGCAAACAGCGCGTCAGAGTCAACGCGGCTCAATAGCGTGGTGTTGGTGTACGGAAAAGCCGGGTACAGCAAGCGCCCGCTTTTTGATTTGCCGTTGTGCATGGCGCGCCAAAAGTCTTGGCTAGACCAACTGCCGATGCCACTCGCCACATCAGGCGTTAAATTGCTGGCGTACACCGCGCCAAACGGCGTGTTGATGCTTAAGCCGCCTGCGTATGCCGCGCCGCCGCGTGTGGTGTGGCAGCCCGCACAGTTGCCGACGCGGGCAAGGTATGCGCCGCGTGCTAGTGGCTCGGGGCTTGCTGCGTTGGATGCTTGCGGAGCCTCCAGTGGCGATTCATCTTGCGTGTTTTGATGCCACAGCCAAACCGCCGCTGCCACCAGTAAGGCGGCTGCGGCCATGGCGATGCGGATGGCGCGTTTCATGGTTTGGGTTTCACTGAATTGGCGTTCAGCGGCGCGCTGCCGCATTCCATCGCCACCATGCCTTTTGCCAGCGGCGGCGCATTAGTTGCAGGCTTGGTGTCAAGCGGCAATTTCAAAGCCGCAAGGTAGCTGCTGGCCGCGTTAATGTCGTCGGTGGACAAGAGCTTGACGATTGAGTGCATGCAGTCGGGCGCCTGTGCGCGGCGCTGGCCAGTTTTCCACGCGCCGAGTTGGGCGTTTACATAATCGCGCGGCAGGCCCAGCAAGCCGGGCACGTTTGGGGCAACACCTGTCATGGCTGCGCCGTGGCACTGCACGCAAGCCGGTATGCCGCGTGCTGCCTCACCGCCCAGCACCAACTGTTTGCCGCGCGCAAGCTGCTGGGCGCTTTGCGTGCTGGGTGATGAACCAGGGTGCGGCGGAGGGTAGGGCACATCCAGGCTGGAAAAGTGCTGCGCTATTTCCATCAGATAAGCGTCGGTCAGCGGCGCGAGCAGTTGCGTCATCAAGCCATAGTTCCGTTTGCCGTCCCTGAAGTTGATAAGCTGGTTGTACAGGTAGCCTGCGGGCTTGCCCGCCAAGCGCGGGTAGTAGCCATCAGGCGCAGCGCGGCCCTGTGGGCCGTGGCAGCCCGTGCAGGCTAAAACGCGTTGGGCTATGTCGTCCTTAAATGCTTCTTTGAGGGGCGCTTGCGGTGACTGCGCGGCTGCTGTAGTGGCTATCAACAATGCGCAAATGCTCAGCACCCAAGGGATGAGTGCGCGCTGAATGTGGTGTTGATGGGAAGGCATGGTGGTACGGTTCGCTAGGCGGCTCTTTTTGGATTTTGCCCGATATCGCCTCGCGGAGGCGTACCGTAGCTAATTGCCTTTATCCAAGGTGCGCAGCTTTAAAAATGTAAATGTTTTAGGTGTTTGGCCCATTAAATATGAGCGTTAACAGCTATATAAATAATAGCGTTGTTAAACTGAAAAATACCTTACGAGAAGCACGGCACAAACCCATGCGGAGTAATGGCCCACCATGAAGATATTTTTCTCCAACGCGCACGCCGCCCATGCCCCACAGTTCGAGTTTTTTCGGGGCGAACGTGTTGCGTGTTTTGAAACGCCTTCACGTGCGGAGTTTGTACGCGCCGCATTGCTGGCGGGCGGCCGTGTCTTGACAGAGCCTGCGCAGGACAGCAACGCCGTGCTCAAGCAGGTTCACACCGCGCGTTATCTTGATTTTTTGGAGTCAGCCTGGGGCAAATGGTTGGCATTGGACGCCGCCAATGCCGCGCGCCAGCCTTTCCCATCGGTGTGGCCAGTGCGCACGCTGCGCAGCGATGCGGTGCCCACCAACTTCGTTGCGCAGTTGGGGCTGTATTCGATGGACAACGGCTGCCCCATCTCCAGCGGCACATGGGCCGCAGCCAAGGCCGGTGCTGATGCCGCCGTTAGCGCAGCGGTGGTTTTGCAAGCGGGCGAACGCGCAGCGTTTTGCGCCACGCGCCCGCCGGGCCACCATGCTGGGGCTGACTTTATGGGCGGCTATTGCTTTTTGAACAATGCCGCCGTTGCCGCGCAGGCACTGCTAGATGGTGGCTGCAAGCGCGTTGCAATTTTGGATGTGGACTACCACCACGGCAACGGCACGCAAAGCATTTTTTATGACCGTGCAGACGTGCTTTTCGTCAGCCTGCATGGCGACCCGCGCACTGAATATCCGTTTTACTTAGGCCATGCGGATGAACTGGGCACTGGGCCAGGCCACGGTTTTAACTTGAATTTGCCGCTGGCTGCAGGCAGCACGGCGACGCAGTGGTTTGCCGCGCTTGAAGTGGCCTGCGCACGCGTTGCACACCACAGCGCCGACGCGCTGGTGGTCTCGCTCGGCCTGGACACATTCGCTGGCGATCCGATTTCAGCTTTTGCGCTGTTGGCGGGTGATTTCAGCCGCCTCGGCGCGCGGCTTGCCTTGCTTGGCTTGCCCACCGTGTTTATTTTGGAAGGAGGTTACGCGGCAGAAGAACTTGGCAGCAATGCGGCCAATGTGCTCGATGCGTTTGAAAGCTGAAGTCTCAAGCCACCCAATCACACGCACCAGGGGCCAAACCATCGAGCGTGTACGGCCCAATCGCTGAGCGGATCAGGCGCAAGCAGGGCAAGCCAACGGCCGCTGTCATACGGCGCACCTGGCGGTTGCGCCCTTCAGAAATGGTCAACTCCAGCCACGCCGTCGGAATTTTTTGGCGCACCCGCACTGGCGGCGTGCGTGCCCATAGCCCCGCAGGCTCGTCCATCAAACGCGCTTTTGCGGGCCGACTCAATCCGTCGTTTAACTGCACACCCACGCGCAGCGCATGCAGCGCGGCGTCGCTCGGCGTACCTTCAACTTGCACTCGGTAGGTTTTTTCCATCTTGAAGCGCGGGTCACTGATGCGCGCCTGCAGCGCGCCGTCGCTGGTGAGCAGTAACAAGCCTTCGCTGTCGCCATCGAGCCGCCCACACGGGTACACGCCGGGCAGGTCAATGAAGTCACTCAGCCCCCGCCAGCGGCCTTCCGGCGTGAACTGGCTCAGCACGCCGTAGGGCTTGTTAAAACGCAGCAGGGTTTGCGAGCGGGGCGAATTGGTCAACACGCCGTTATTTTAAGTCAAATCCATTCCTGGCCCAATTAAAACGGGCGCAAGCAGCTACTTTTTAAATAGCAGCCGCTGGCGGATGGTAGCCATCCATCGTAATTTTGCCATCACGCACATAGTCGTTAAATTGCGTTAAGGGTATCGCCGTCAAACCCGCCACTCCCTCAGGCGTGCCCCAGCTCATCGTGGCACTGTCAGGCGCAAGTTCCACCTCAACTTGCCCTACCGGGATTTCAATCGGCGCGCCGTCGCCGGGGCGGTAAGTGACCAGTCCAACGATTTGTGCGATTTGCGGCATGTGCGGGCTCTTTCTATTGCGAAGTAAAGCCTCTATTACTACACCAGCGCAGGGCCGTGTCTGTCGGCTAAAGTCTGATTTTGCGAAATTTAAACAAGAAGCCAAGAAAGCTGAGCCGACATGATGGCCTGCCCGGTCAATTGCATTATGTTTATTCTTCCAGCGTCGACAGGTCGCCCGGGTCGCGGCCCATTGCCTGGGCTTTGAGCAACCTGCGCAAAATCTTGCCAGACCGCGTTTTGGGTAACTTGACCACGATGTCAAGTTTGCTGGGAGTAGCAATCGACCCAAGCTCGTGCCGCACATGCGCAATCAATTCTGCCTCCAGCGGCGCGGCACCTGGCAGGCGAGCGCCAGGGCCTGCCCGCAGCACCACGAAGGCATAAATCGCTTCGCCTTTTATCTCGTCTGGAACGCCAATGACAGCGGCTTCGGCAACGCTGGCGTGCGAGACAAGCGCACTTTCAACATCAGCCGTGCCGATTCTGTGGCCTGCAACGTTCAGCACATCGTCAGCGCGCCCCATCACTGAAAAGTAACCATTGCTGTCGCGGCTTGCAACGTCACCCGCGCTGTAGACGTTGCCCGGAATCTCCATAAAATACTGCCGGTAGCGCTCATGATCGCCCCACAGGGTTCGCATCATGCTGGGCAGCGGGCGGAGCAATACCAGCAGGCCGCCCGCGCCCGGCGCAACCTCTACCCCGTTTTCATCGACCACAGCGGCATCCACCCCGGCCAGTGCAATGCCGACCGCGCCGGGTTTAGCACTCACGCCAATCGGTGTGCCAAGCGTTGGCGCGCCCAGCTCGGTTTGCCACCAGTTGTCGGCAATGAAGCCGCGTTTGCCTTTGTCCATGAGGTGTTCAAACGCCCATTCGCAGGCTTCGGGATTCATGGTTTCGCCGGCATTACCAATAAAGCGCAAGCTCGACAAGTCATGACCGGCCGGGTATTGCGCGCCGAATTTCATGAACATCCGCACGGCCGTGGGTGCGGTAAACATCACGTTGACGCGTTCGCGCTCGACTACGTTCCAGATCGCGCCCGCATCAGGAAAGTCTGGTGCGCCCTCGCGCATGACGCTGGTCAGCCCCTCAAGCAGGGGGCCACACACGATGTAGGAGTGGCCAACAATCCAGCCGATGTCAGACGTTGCCCAAAAAAATGTCACCTTCTTTGCTATCAAAAAATGTGCGTATGTGGTAGGCCGTGCCGACCATGTAGCCACCGTGAACATGCACCACGCCTTTGGGTTTGCCAGTGCTGCCGCTGGTGTACAAAATGTACAAGGGGTGTTCTGAATCAACTGGCACCGCCTGTACCAATTTTTCGTCGGCCGGGTGTGCGTCAAGCAATTCCTGAAATTCATAATCGCGGCTTGAGCGGCTAAAAACCTCACCCCGCGTGAACCAGATGATGGCGTCCAGCGCCAGGTCTTGGGTAGCCTCTACAACAATGGAGCGCAACTCGACTGGCTTGCCGCGCCGGTATCCAAGATCACCTGCAACCACGACTTTTGCGCCCGCGTCCTGTATGCGATCTCGAATTGCGCTGACCCCAAGGCCCGCGTAAATAACGCTGTGAACCGCGCCCAATCTTGCACACGCCAGCATGGATATGACACCCTCAAGTGTCAGGGGCATGTAGATGATCACGCGATCGCCATGCCCCACCCCCAACGACCGCAAAGCCGATGCGAACCTGCAGACCTGATCCAACAACTGCGCGTAAGTCAATGCGCGTCTTGAGCCGTCTTCACCGTACCAAACGATGGCGTTTTGATCGCGTTTTGGGCCGCTGGCATGCCTGTCCAGGCAGTTGTAGGTGATGTTGGTTTTGCCACCCACGAACCAGGCATGGTCTGGAAAATTGTGTTCAAGCACGCTCGTCCACGGCTCAAACCAATGGTGCCTGGCAGCCTCAAGGCCCCAGAAAGCAACCGGGTTGTCAAGTGAGCGTTTATTTTCAAGACGGAAATCCCGAACGGTTGCAGCGGCGCGCTGCGCAGCGGGTGCGTCAAACGTTCGGTCGGTTTTAAGAAGCGTTTTGAATTGCATTCCAGAATATTACAGCTATTGATGGATGCCTTAACTTGCGGGTGGGTGGTGGCTGGTGGATGCAGAGATTGAAGTGCGGCTTTGTCGATGCTGAAGCTGAAGGCTGGCATCGCGTGCACGCACCTCAACTAAAAAGAAGAGCCGGGCTCGTTAAAAAACGCGATTTCTTCTGCCGTCGATACCCGCCTCAAAATCTGGTTGCGGTGCGGGTAGCGGCCAAAGCGCGTGATGATGGCTTGGTGCCGCAACTCAAAGTCCAGGGCGTTTTCCAGCCCCGGTTGCGCAAACAATTTTGCGGCCTCCGCATGAATCACAGGCGACTCACTGTGCATGTACGGCATGTAGGCAAAGCGGCGCTGGGAAACGCTCAGGCCCAAGTGCTGCCCGCTGGCCACTAACGCTTGGGCCAAGGCCAGCGCCAGCGCGTCTTGCGCAAAAGCGCGCGGTGTGTCGCGGCATATGTTGCGCGAGAACTGGTCAAGCACCACGATTTCAGCAAGGCAGCGTTCAGCCGTTGCACGCCATGCAAACAGCTCACACCGCGCAGCCGCGTTGGCCTGAAAGTGCTTTTGATTGCCGCGCTTGGTCATCAGCAGCAAACCCGCATCAAGCAAAGCCGCCAGCTCGCGCTGCACAACACCAGTGCCAGACTGCTTCGTAAGCCACGCCCACGTAAAGCCCGAGAGCCAGGACGTAGTAAATAACGCCATGCGCAGGCAAATCGCGCTGTCTTTGGGACTGCCTGCCAGTGTTTTAAAGTATCTGGTGAATCTTGGCCAGCGGACAGACCTGTTCCAGCAGGCCGACGCTTAAGTAATCAGCAATACGTGTGCCTGCGAGCAGCACTGCTTTGGTTCTTGCCACGACGCTTCCAGTTGGTGATGCAACTGGAACGCAAGCTTACTTTAATTGCCTCTAACTGAACAGTATTGGGTCAGACTCCAATTAAACACCTCATGATTGAAACAGTCTCTGCGTTGTGCCCTGCAATACAACAATTCGCTGCTGTCAGACCTTAAAAACATGAGAATTCTTCATGCGGCAGCATGCGCGGCAAGTTCACTCCAGGGCCGAATGAGGGAGATCACTTTGTCCGCCGCATCTTCGTCGCATTTCACGTCGTAATTGCTTTGCAGGTTTAACCAGAACTGATGCGAAGTGTTAAAAAAACGCGCTAGTCGCAACGCGGTGTCAGCGCTAATGCCGCGCCTTTCCCGCACATTTTGTTGATACGGGCTGGGGTTGCATTCAATGCTCGCGCGAGGGCGTTGCTTGACAAACCCAATGGCAGCCTGAATTCTTCACGCAGTTGCTCGCCTGGGTGGATGGGGGGTAATTTTTTCATAGCTAATAAATACGCTGGCTGAATGCCATAAACCCTACAGAATCGTACAAAGGCATCAGGCTACAGCCATCGCCTTCACCAGTACTTTTGGCGAGTACATCGCTACTTTGATTAAGGTGGTGGCTGCGCCACTGGGCTGGGTACGCCCTTGTTGCCAGATTTGATGTGAGCCTGCGCCGCAGCCGCGAGCTCCACGCGATGTACTAGGCTAACGCGGCGAGCCTTCATGTCGCTTGCGGATTGAAGCAAATCGGCTTGAAATTGCTGCATTTCAGAGTCATTTGCGTCAGATTTCCATTTAATCTCCAATTCCCAAAACTTCAGTTCTTTCTCAGCGCTTTAATCTCCGCAACTAGGCTCTTGACTGTGTCTGTTTTGAACAAGTCAAGCCTGTCTTTTGTGTAATCGCCGTTACCCGCCCTGAACTGATTCAAAAATCGCATGGCGTCGATAGCGCCGAGCTCGTTGACCAATACATTTTTTGCACGGTGAGTTAGCTCGGCGATAGGTTGGATACCTACGCTTATTTGGTTACCTCTGGCACGAGGCCTAAAAGAGGTGCAGAAATAGTCTACTTTGGCATTCGACGCTAAAGCCAGATGAACGGCGTCCATTGCACGGATTCCGCCGTGCTCAAAAGATAATGCTATTGCTTCAGTGGCGTCGCTAATTTCAAGACGCTCGGACGCTAGCGTCAGGAAAGAAATGACTTCGGCTCGCCTGTCACTGTCAGGTGTGCGCTGTATCTCATACTCAAGTGCTTCTGAGCTGATCATTTGATGATCACCCGACTGAATTGCAGCCAAGATGGAAAAAACTGCCTCTGTTTCTACCCTGATGCGCGGATGCGTCTGGTCGTCCAGAGGTCGTTGTAGGCAACAGTTGTCCAAGTAGGGACGCATGAGAGGGTTTTACGCTTGCAACATGTCACAGCAATCCTACTGGGCTACCCCTTACGGTCGAGTAGCTACATATTTCGTAGCTGCTCGTGCCCGAATTCTCTGACCTGGAAGCAATTTTGACACTTATAAATGACGATTGAGTAGTTTTATCTAGCATCCGTCCGGCAAACGCAGCAAGTCAAAAGTCTGAAAAAGAAATTCTTGACTCGTTTGTAGATGTGTTTTAAGCCTATAGACCAATAAATACCGGCACAACCAGATATATAAATCGTAGCGCATGGAACGCAAACACCTCAAGAATCCAGCGCCGCCCGAATCTCCACCAGGAAGTTGTGCGCTACACCCGCCACCTTGTCCCTCGGCGCATTTTCAATCAGCTGAATGATCTTGCTGCCTATCACCACCGCGTCAGCGACTTTGCCCACCGCTTTGGCGGTTGCCGCATCGCGTATGCCGAAACCCACACCGACGGGGATGCTGACATGCTGACGAATGCGGGGCAGCATGGCTTCAACAGCGCCCGTGTCGAGGTTGCCTGCGCCGGTCACGCCTTTGAGCGACACGTAGTACACGTAGCCGCTGGCAACGCGCGCAACTTGGGCCATGCGTTCGTCTGTGCTGGTGGGCGCCAGCAAAAAGATCAGGTCCATATTGCGGGCGCGCAAGCTGGCGGCAAAAGCCTCGCATTCTTCGGGTGGGTAATCCACGATGAGCATGCCGTCTACGCCTGCTTCTGACGCATTTTTGATAAAACTGCCTGCGCCGTTTTTGATCTCGTAGCGCTCCACAGGGTTGGCGTAGCCCATCAGCACGACGGGCGTGGTTTTGTCTTGGGTGCGGAAGGTTGTGACCATGTCCAGCACCTTGACCAGGCCAATGCCGAGTGCCAGTGCCTTTTCACCAGCTTTTTGAATAACCGGTCCGTCAGCGCTGGGGTCTGAAAACGGGATGCCAAGTTCGATCACATCGGCCCCGGCCTTGACCATGCCGTGCATCAGGTCGGGCGTGACGTCGGCATACGGAAAGCCGGCCATCACGTACGGAATCAACGCTGTTTTGTTATGCGCTTTGAGCTTTGAAAAGGTGGCGTCGATGCGGCTCATTTTGCAAATTCCACAACCTGCTCTCCGCCCTTGACGGACTGGCCCTTGCAACTCGGGCGGCAATAAAAATCGGCGTTGCTCAAATCAGCGACCGTGCCAATGTCCTTGTCGCCCCGGCCGGACAGGTTGACCAGAATCGACTGATCAGAGCGCATGGTTTTAGCCAGCTTCATGGCGTAGGCAATGGCGTGCGCTGATTCAAGGGCCGGGATGATGCCTTCGGTGCGGCAGGTGTAGTGAAAGGCATCGAGCGCTTCCTTGTCGGTGATGCCGACATATTCAGCGCGGCCAATATCTTTTAAAAATGCGTGCTCGGGGCCGACGCCGGGGTAGTCAAGGCCGGCGCTGATGCTGTGCGTTTCAGTCACCTGGCCGTCTTCGTCTTGCAGCACGTAGGTGCGGTTACCGTGCAGCACGCCAGGCAGGCCGCGCTGCAGTGAAGCCGAGTGCTTGCCGCTGTCCAGGCCTTCTCCGGCCGCCTCGACGCCGATGACGAGGCATGCTGCCGCGCCGATTCGTCGCCCTCGTCCTCGCTGTCGTCGCCTCGCTCACCGCGTGTGGATCGTCGGGTGACACCGACTCGGGCGTCGGGTCCGCGACCGTCGACGGCGACCTGGTCGCTGTCGGTGATGCGCCACTTCCCGACGATGGCGTCGGCAGTCTGGGCGAAGCCGTGGAGATCGCAGCCGCTGCGCCAGGTGACGCAGCCGATGCAGCGTGCACGGTCGATCGACAGACCCTCCAACTCGCCGCCGAGAGCTACGAGATCCTCAACGGAACGCTCCCGACGAGCCAGCAGGAACTGCTCGATGCCCAGATCATCCGCGAGTTGTCGGTGCGTTTCGAGATCACCGCTGAGGGCGCAGTGGTCGCTGCTCCCGGCAGCCCGTGCAGTTGAAGTTGTCCGGCAGTCGGCTCAACCCAGCCACTTCGGCGTGAACGCTTCGGGTGCCGAGGTGGCCAGCAGCACCGCCTCGTCGACCGTCGTCGAGCGACGAGCGAGGGCCGCGTTGGCTGCACTGACGAACTCGGCCGACACCGATGCGTCGATGAACTCGAACAACGGCGCGAAGTAGCCGGCGACGTCGAGGAACACAACGGGAACGGCAACCAGTCCGAGCTGGTTCCAGGTGATCATCTCGAACGCCTCGTCGAGCGTGCCGAACCCACCAGGCAGCACGATCACACCATCGGACAACTCGGCCATCCGTGCCTTACGGGCATGCATGGTCGGGGTGACCTCCAGTTGTGTCAGCCCGAGGTGGGCGACCTCGGCGGCGACCAAGTGCTCGGTCATGACACCGGTCACCACTGCGCCCTCGGCGAGCACTGCGTCGGCGAGCACGCCCATCAGCCCGACGTGTCCACCGCCGTAGACGAGCTCGTGACCCCCCGAAGCGAGAGCGACGCCGAGCCTGCGGGCCGTCTCGACGAACATGGGATCCGATCCCGAACTCGATCCACAGAACACACAGATGACAGCCATGACCACATCATGGCTGGCGGCGATCGACTGACGCTGCGCCGCACCCGGCGGGGCACCATGTGACGGTTGGCCCGGTCGCAGCTGGAATGGCCGCTCCGATTACCGGCCAGTAACGTCTGCGCGATGACTGCGATCGCTGCCCCCGACCTGCCTGCTGCTGCCGACGCCATCGACCTCGCCGCCTCGACGGCGCCGGGGACCGTCGGCCACCGCGCTGCCTGGGTGAAGGCCGAGGACGCCGCGCGCGCCGCCCGAGAGGCCGCTGCCGCTGCCGCCGCGACCGCCGAAGCCGCCTCGCGCGACCTGATCGGCGGCTGACGTGGGCCGCGCCGCGGACGAGGAGGAAGCCTTCCTCGAAGGGCTTGAGGACACGGGCCTGTACGCGATCGGCGCCTTCTTCTGCGATCAGCACCCGGAGCTCGTCGACGAGGTGCTCGCGCAGACCGAGGCCATCGAGGCGCAGGGCCTCCAGCGCTGGGCACGCAAGGACGGCGGCGGGGTCGAGCCGGCCTTCCAGACGCTCATGACCGGCCTCGGGATCCGCTACTTCCGTGCGGTCGCCGGCGACGCGAAGTAGCCGCCATGCGCGGGGGCGCCGCGCCGCCCCGCCCCGCCGGCCGGCCAAGTCTGCGACCTCGACGCGTTCCGCTCCCAGACGCGTCATACTGGAAGGGCATCGGGGCGTGGCGCAGCCTGGTAGCGCGCGCCGTTCGGGTCGGCGAGGTCGGAGGTTCAAATCCTCTCGCCCCGACTGCACGTGGACATGCGGCGTTTCGCGCTCGAGCGGAACGCCGCTCTTCGTGTGGGCGGTCCTCCGGGTGCCTCGCCGAGGCCACGTCGGATCTCGCGAGCGCCCCGGTCCCCGCGCGAGCACTCAGCTCGCGTCGGTGAAGACCCCCGGCTCACCGCTCATCGCCGCGGCCACCGCGGCGATCTGGTTCGCCGAGCCCATCAGACCGACCTGGAGCTCGGTCTCGAGTGCCTGGGCACTGCCGAGGGCGGCGAGTGAGGCGAAGCAGGCCAGACCGAGGATCTTGGATTTCATGCGTCTTCTTCCTTGGGTGCGCGGGCGAGGAGGGCATCCAGCGCTTGGGCGACTGGTTTATCATCCCAGACCAAGGATGCCACCTCGGAAGTGATGGGGAGCTCGACCGTGTGAACACGTCCAAGCTCTAGCGCGGCGCGCGCCGTCCACGCGCCCTCGGCCACGGTGGCGCGCGAGGCGAGGTAGGCGCTGCCGGTGGCGCCGCGTGCCAGCGCTTCGCCGAGTGCGCGGTTGCGGCCGTCGGGACTGTAGCAGGTGGTCAACAGGTCGCCGACGCCGGCCATGCCTGAAAAGGTGCTGTCGACCGCGTGCATGGCGCGGCCCAGGCGGCGCATCTCGGCCACGCCGCGGGTGACCAGCGCGGCTTTGACGTTGTGGCCGAGATCGCGCTTGGTCAGGCCGCGGTCGCGTTTGGCCAGTTCAAGCAGGAAGGTGTCGCGGCAGCTGTGCATGT
>ENA-OFDP01000091-OFDP01000091.1-metagenomes-genome-assembly--contig:-NODE-91-length-41949-cov-5.544255_pt1 | contig 41949 bp, 38 predicted proteins | sample MGYA00153389_OFDP01 | MGnify analysis MGYA00153389
TGCCGTGTCCCTACAATTGATCGTGGTAGGGACACGGCACTGCCGTGTCCTCTATGTCATTCCAATGCAAACGGAATTAATATCACAGAATAACTATATCTCATGCTAAAACGGATATATATTGACAATTTTCGCTGTCTGGTAAACTTTGAACTTGACTTTGATGCAATTAATCTATTTCTAGGTGCTAACGGTTCGGGGAAATCAACTGTTTTTGAAGTATTGCAGAAAATCCAAGCATTTGTTAGTGGCGACAGTAAGGTAGAAGGAATTTTCAAAGATGCAGACTGCACCCGCTGGCAAATTTCACAACAAATTCAGCGTTTTGAGCTAGAGATTCTCGGTAATAGCGGCAGCTACAAATATGAATTAGGAATTGGTCATAATCGAGATAAGTCTCGCGTTGAGTATGAGCGTTTATGGTTTGATAACCAACCTTTACTAAAGTTTGAATTAGGCGAAGTTCAACTCTATCGAGACAATCATTCAGAGGGGCCACAATACCCGTTTGACTGGTCGCAATCGATGCTGCCTTCATTGATGCCAAGAAACGACAACACGAAGTTAACTTGGTTTAGAGAACGGATGGCGCGATTTATCATTATCCAAGTTGTTCCCAGCTTGATGGTTGATGACAGTAACCAAGAACAAATGCGTTTGACTCCTAAAATGGCAAATTTTGTTTCTTGGTATCGCTACTTATCTGAAGATCAAGGTAAAATTGCTGAAATTGGAAATATTTTAAGAAAGGTTTTGGATGGATTCACAAATTTTAAGTTTGAGCGAGTAAGCGAAGATAATTTGGTGTTAAAACTGCGGTTTTTAGGAGAAAAAGATAACAGCAAGCCAATTGAATATCGTCTCAGAGAATTGTCGGACGGACAAAAAACATTAGTGGCTTTATACGCGCTGATTTACGGTACAAAATCTGAAGACTATACCTTGTGGATTGATGAACCGGAAAACTTTTTAGCATTGCCAGAAATTCAACCCTGGCTGATTGAACTTTATGACCTTTGTAGCGATGGAAAACTTCAAGCTTTACTAATTTCTCACCATCCTGAGTTAATCAACTATCTGTTAGCTTCACCGATTGGCTATTGGTTTGAGCGTCAAAGCAATGCTGCGGTTCGAGTCAAACGAATTAGCAGTGAAATAGCTGACAATTCTGGATTGCCAGTTTCTGAACTGATTGCACGGGGATGGTTGAATGAGTCAGCGTAGAGTTCAGATTGTCATTCTCTGCGAGGACAGACAGCAGGAAGTTTTTGCCCGTCATTTCCTGAAAAAACGAGGTTTTACAGGTCTATTTCGGACTAAAATTTGTCCGCCCGGTAGCCAATCTGGAGAACAGTATGTACGCACTCAGTATCCGGTGGAAGTGAAAGCTTATCGCCAGAATAAAAACCGGGTGTCGATCGCATTAGTGGTGTTAATTGATGCTGATACGAGTCCGCTGCAAGACAGACTTAATCAGTTAGCTAGTATACTTGATGAAGATGCTCAGGAAAAAAGACGATCGCATGAGGCGATCGCAATTTTCGTCCCCAAGCGCAATATTGAGACTTGGATACACTACTTACAGGGAGAAACTGTGAATGAAGAGGATACTTATCCAAAATTTGATAAAAATGAGGGTGTTTGCAAAACCTCTGTTGAGAATTTAGCCGATCGATGTTATTCTCTGAATTTACCAGAAGATGCGCCGCGATCGCTTCAAGCAGCTTGTGGGGAATTACAGCGGCTGTTATCTCTTTTGGAATAATCAGTTAATGACTGCAACAGGTTTGTTATTCGACGCTTCCTTGACTGCTGTTGCTGTCATCATCCCCCAAAACCAATCGATTTTGTATCGTTCGATCGCAATTCCTTGCAATCCCCGATCTTGCATCATCGCTTGAAATTCAGCGACTCCATAAGTACGGAAATGAGCAGGGTTGAAACAGCGCAGGAAAAAGTCACAGGCCTTGCAAGTTAGATAATCGTAACACCAATCTGTAATCACGAGACGACCATTGGGTTTGAGAACTCTTTTTGCTTCTTGAAGTGCTTGGGATGGATCTCGAAAAAAATGAAATGCACTGGTTGAAACTACGATATCAAAATAGTTGCTAACAAAGGGCAGATTATCAGCACTACCCAGTTTTAACTCCACAGACTCAGGTAGCTTCTGTTTGGCAATTTCGAGCATTTCGGCAGAGGTGTCAATTCCAACAATCTCTATTTCTGGAGACACCTGCAACAGACGCTGGATTAAAACTCCGGTTCCACAACCAAGGTCTAAAATACGTTCCCCTTGGTTAATTTCTAGACGGTTGAGTGTTTCCCCAATTGTGGCATTGACATAAAATGACCAACGACTATCATATTGCTTGGCGAGGTGAGAATATTCTGTTTGAACTGGATCTGAGTACATAATTTTTAATTAGAAGGAAGAAGGAAGAAGGAAGTATTGTAGGGTGCCACGGGCCGTAGCGTTTCCCTTACCGATGGAAGCGATGGCTGCGCCCCGGCTTACGCCTACGACCCGTGGCACCCTACAGGCCTCGTTAGTGGTTTAAATGCATAACAGCTTACACAACAACCTGACGAAAAGCTTGCGTATTTTCAACTATTTACCTTTTGCTTTCGCCGCCCGAGACTCGACTGTAAATCCTGGAATGTCTGCCAATTCTGTTTCGCTCAAACTGTATTGTTCGCAAACCAAACTCAGGCGAGTCCCAGCACTTGTTACCGCATTCACAGAATGGGTTAAGTCTCCTTGAAAATACACCAGCGTATTTGCTTCCGGCTTAATTTGTCCAACTTGTTTTTTGTTGCATCGCAATACTAACTCTCCGCCTTCGAGATTGGTCGGCACTTGCACATACAAAACGCTTACTGTTGCAGGAGGTTCAACTGTTTTGCAGTACGATCGCAAAGATCGATCGATATGCGGATCGACGCGGGAACCTTCTTTCAGCAGCAGAGGGTTGAGGTAAAAAGCATTGCAAGTTGGCTGTAAGGCTTGGTCTAGATAGGGTTTGAAGAAGGGGAATTTCTGTTCGACTTGTGCAATCTCTGAACGTTGAAACACGAGTGAAAAGCCTTTTGTACCGATGAAGTCGCGGTTGAGGTTATTGATGGCAAAATAAGGAGATGCCAGAATTGCTCCTCGCAAATCGTTGAGGTAAGTAGTGGAGAAAGTGTTAGGATGTTTGCTATAGTATTTCAAGGCATTCATATAGATGTGCGATCGATCAATACCAGAATACATGACGCAATCAATATCCGCTTGATATCAAATCTGTTTGCATTGGAATGATATAAACGGAGGAGACGGAGGAGACGGCAATGCCGTGTCCCTACCGCGATCAATTGTAGGGACACGGCACTGCCGTCTCCTCTACATCTTCCGGCTGTGCCGGAATTGATATGAGGTGCGATCGCCAATACTAACCAAAATGTTGATCGCACTTTGGATCGCAGCAAAAGTGCGATCGCCCTTGACAGTCGCGGACACATTGCACCAGATGGTAGTTGACAAAAGACTTTTTTTGTGTGGTAAAAATGTCTAAGTCTCAGGAAAAACCAGTAAGACACTGAAGCACAAAGACCAAAAGCGCTCTGATGGCAGAATAACCGAGAAATTGGTCAAAGACTCAAAATTTAGCGATCGGTGAGGTAGAATTCAGCTATCAAAGGGAATTGGTAAATTTTAAGATTATCCTGTAGAAGTCAAAATTTAAGAGTCTCAGGGTTGTCAATAAGCGCGAATCAGAGAGAACTATGCCTCAGAACGTAACTACAAAAAAGATGGCTTTGCAAACAGCCGAAGAGCCGATCGCCGTAATGGCAAAAGTCCAAACGCCGACCGAAACAGTCGCAGTGGAGTCCTACGCCGATCGACTGATGGACGAACTGTTTGAAGGAGTCGATCGAGCATTTGACGGCAACGAAGTGCCATCCGAACCCGTGCAGCCTGCGGAATTCGTGGCGCTCAAGTCGATCTCGGTACCTCAGATTGTTTTGTCGCAGTCGTTGTCGCCCCAGCCGCAGCGAGGCGAAAAAGATGTAGAAGCGATCGCCCGCAAAGTCGCCCTAGAAACCACCAAAAAACAGCAATCCAAACAATCATTCGACAGAATCCTGCTCGGAGCAGCCTGTGGATCGCTGTTGCTAGTCATGGGATTGTGGCTGGCAAGTCGATCGGGACTGGTGCGCTTGCCCGTCGCCTCCGCCCCCGCAGGAGAAACAGCGACAGGAACCGCTAAAATAGTGCCAGATACGCAGTTTGTAGAATACGTGCAACGCTCAATAGTAGCGATCGAACAAAAGAAAGCACCCCCAGCCAACTCGCAACTTGCCACAGTTCCGGGAGCCGCCACCCCTGGGACATTGCCGAGCATTTCAATTTCCGGCGCGCCACCACCAACCGCAGGTCTTTCGACAGCAGTCAACCGCATTGCTAATGCCCTAGAACAAGCCGCCGCGCAGCCGGGAGCACCAGCACTTCCTGCCCAAGTGGTAGTCATCCCTCCCCCCGCTCCGGTGGCTCCTGTTACTGTTGCAGGTTCCCCCTCGCCAACAGCCCCAGTATCTGGTCGTGCGATCGCCTCAGCCGGCGCTCGGAACCCACTCGCCGCTTCCCCTTCGCCCTCCGATTCTTCCCAGCCGAAGATTTTGGCTCGCGAAACCGAACCAGCCCCCGCAGCCCAGCAAGCAGCAACCGCCCCCGCGTCCCAGCAATCGGCACCGGCCGCCAGCAGCAGCGCGCCCACTGCTGCGCACACGCTGGTAGGAATTTTGGAGTTGGGAAATCGATCGGCTGCTTTGTTTGAAGTAGACGGCGTAGCCCGCAGAATTTATGTCGGCGAAAGCATCGGCGCTAGCGGTTGGACTCTGGCCGAAATCAAAAATCAAGAAGCAGTTATCCGTAAGGGAGGAGATGTGCGATCGGTTTTTGTCGGGCAGAAGTTTTAATTAGTTGACTGTTAACAGTTGACTGTTGTCAGTTGACTGTTGACTGTTGTCAAGTCTTAATAGCTAATACATTAAGCACAGGGGAATCTCAAAGGCGAAAAACCAATAACACATAACACATAATATAGGAAGTATAAAAAATGGGCTTATTTGACGATTTCAGCCGTTTTCTTGAAACCAGATTAGAAGAATTTTTGCGCAGCAATCCACATCTGGAATTGCAAGCAATAGAAGAACAACTGAAGGAACAAGAAGAAGATACTCTGCGACTGATTCTCGAAATCCAGAAACAAGAGAAACAACTGCAAGCCGAGATTTTGTCGGCCGCCCAAGAAATTCAGCGCTGGAACGATCGAGCAAACAAAGCCAAAGCCGCCAATCGGCTCGACCTCGCGCAAGCAGCCCAAGAGCGACAAGCAGCTTTGCTGCGTCAGGGAAACCAGCGCTGGGGTCAAATGCAAGGCTGCAAAGAACGTATTGAAAAAGCTAAGGAATTGTACCGACAAATTCAAGTTAGGCGCAAGGAAGTCAGAGCTTCAGCAGCCGAAGCAGCAACTCGTGCTACTACTAAAACAGAGCAGAATTGGGATACAAAGGGTTGGAATCAGACTCCTAATTATAACAGTTTTAATGCGGCAGACCCTCTCGAACAAAAGTTTCAAAACTGGGAAGCAGACGAAGAGCTCGATCGCATGAAGCGCAATATAGGCCGATAGTTACGAAAGCATCCCAATCCTTTAGGGGCGGGTTTACCCTGAACTCGGATGACCAGTGCAAATATTCGTAAATCCTCATAACATAGAGAACTATCCGCCTTCATGGCATCATAGAAACTTGTCCCCCACACAAGAGAAATCGATGACTGCTCAAAACTCCCCCGTTTCCCCCGTCACCTGGCTCGAAGACCGAGTTCTACTAATTGACCAAAATCGACTGCCTCAAGAATACAGCACAGTGGAAATTAGCCGCAGCGATGACATGGCTGAGGCGATTAAAACTATGATAGTTCGAGGTGCTCCGGCGATCGGGGTAGCAGCAGCTTACGGGATATATTTGGGTGCGAGGGAAATCGAAACGGCCGATCGCACCGAATTTCTCACTAAACTAGAAAAAGTAGGCGATTTATTGCGATCGACTCGCCCAACTGCGGTAAATTTGTTTTGGGCAATATCGCGAATGCTCAAAACTGCCGATCGGGCGATCGGTTCCGTAGAACACATCCAAAAAACTTTGTTAGAAATGGCAAAAACCATTCAAGCAGAAGATTTACAAACCTGTAAAGATATCGGCGACAAAGGTTTAGAAGCCCTCCCAGCTACACCAGAAAAATTAACGTTACTAACTCACTGCAATGCCGGTGCTTTGGCAACTGCTGGCTACGGTACTGCATTAGGCGTAGTTCGTTCCGCTTGGCGAGAAGGTAGACTCGCCAGACTCTTTGCTGACGAAACTCGGCCCCGTCTCCAAGGTGCAAAACTGACAACTTGGGAATGCGTCCAAGAAGGAATTCCCGTTACATTAATCGCCGACAATATGGCCGCCCACTGCATGAAACTCGGCATGATTCACGCCGTAGTTGTCGGTGCAGATAGGATTGCTGCCAATGGCGATGCTGCTAATAAGATTGGCACTTACAGTTTAGCAATAATCGCCAAAGCTCACAACGTTCCTTTCTTTGTCGCCGCGCCTCTTTCGACCATTGATTTTGAACTGACTGACGGGAGCAAGATTCCGATTGAAGAACGCGATCCAATTGAAATGTATCAAGTTGGAACTACGCGCATTTGTCCAGTGGGAGTCGAATTTTATAATCCCGCTTTTGATGTGACTCCGGCAGAATTAATCTCAGGAATTATTACTGAACATGGGACGGTTGCTCCTGGAAAATTGAAACAGTTTCAGGCAAAACAATTGGTTTAATTATATGTTACTTAACCGCTTAATTCAAATATTTTCTCTGATTTTTGGCCGGATTGATAGCTGCCAAAACTTGCAGATTAGAGTTATCTTAACAACTCTAATTATGCCAGTTTTTTTTACTATATCTGCTGAAGCTCAAGTGTCACAAACGGTTAAAGCTAAGGAAGCAGAAGGCAAACAATACGTTAGCTCAATGAATAAAGCTCAGCAAGCTTACTATGCAGAAAATACTGGCTTTACAAGTTCTATTGCCAATTTAGGTCTTGGTATGAAACCTGAAACTCCCAATTACAAATACTCAATTAGTACGGGAAACAAAGCTGTATTTAATTATGGAGTTTCCGGTGATGCTAATCTCAAAAGTTTTGTGGGAGGAGTTTTTTTGATCGGAACTACCACGAAAACAATTTTGTGTCAAACTAATGCTGCTAGCAAGACAAAACCAGCTAATCCTCTGAATAAGAATGGTACTTTAGCCTGTGGTGCTAATACGACGCCAGTTGTTCGATAAATTATCATAAAACTGGTATGGTAAGGTGCATCGCTTTCTATAATCTAACTGGTTCCCAGGCTCTGCCTGAGAATCGATGTCTAGAGGCTCTGCCTCGTTTTCCGAGCCGGAAAATAGGAGGCAGAGCCTCCGGATTTGCGCTACCAGGCAGAGCCTGGTAACGAGTAGACGAGTGAGTAGAAAATTATTAAAAACGGGGTTTAAGATTAAGAATCTCAACCAACTTGTTCTAGATATTGAGCCAAATCGTCGCGTAGACGACTGAGTTGGGCTTCGGTTGTCACGCGCAGGCGATCGTCCCGAACCGTAATCAGCACTTTCGCAGCAAAGGGAGTCGGCCAGATATTTGGGTTGCAGAAGACTTCAAAAAATACCTCTCCTGCATAGCGGTATTCCATCGGTTTCTGGGGAGAGACTTTGCCACCAGCAGTTTTGGCCGCTACTGCTTTGAGACTTTCCATCAACAGGGCGATCGCACTTTGCAAATCCCGCGCAGCTTCGGGGGAAAAGCTAAAGGAGACAGAACCTTCGCCTAAATTCAGGGTAAATTGAGAAACAGACATAAGCAATGAAATTTAACAGACAATTTTTAATGATAAAAGATACAGTAACCCAAAAGAAGTACCTTCCAGCTAAATTGGGCTGCCAGAATCCAATTAATTATAAATAATCTCAAGAAGGTAGGCAAAATTAATGACTATAAATCTCGTCAAAAGCTAGAGTGTGTAAGACTTTTAACCTTTTATTAATTCATAAGCTTTAAACTAGAAACTAGAAAACTTAATGTCCAATTAAAGAAATTTTATGGTAGCCGATAATCGTTCCGAAATCCGCAAGGTCTTAATCATTACCTTATTGCTAAATTTACTGGTGATGGCAATTAAAGCAGTCTTGGGTTGGCTGACAGGTTCTCTTAGTTTGTTAGCAGATGCCTTGCATAGCGTCACAGACAGTGCTAATAATATTTTAGGATTGGTGACTAATCATTATGCCAATCCACAGCCCGATCGCGATCATCCCTACGGACATCAGAAATTTGATGCGATTGGAGCTCTGGGAATTGCTGTTTTTTTGGGAATTGCCTGTTTTGAAATTCTCAGCGGTGCTGTTCAAAGGTTGCTCAAAGGTGGCACAGTTATCAAAATATCGCCTAATGAACTGTGGATTTTGCTGATTGTACTGGGGATAAATATTTTTGTCACTTTTTACGAGCGCCGGGTGGGGAAACGCCTTGGTAGCGCGATTTTAGTGGCGGATGCTCAACATACGATGAGCGATGTTTGGGTGACAATTATGGTAATTGCTGGGTTGATTGGAGTTTGGCAAGGGCAGGTTTGGAATATACCTCAATTGCAGTCTCTGGATGTGTTTTTGTCTTTTCCTGTGGCTGTTTTGGTATTTAGCAGCGGTTGGAAGGTTTTAACGGAAAATCTGCCTTGGTTGGTGGATGAAATGGCGATCGCACCGGAGATTATTCACGCGATCGCGATCGATGTACCGGGCGTTATCAACTGTCACTCGATCGCCTCCCGTGGCGTTGTCGGGCGTCAAGTGTTTATTGATATGCACATGATTGTCGATGCTGTCGATGTAGAAACTGCTCACCGGATTACAGAAGAAGTTGAAGCCCGTTTGGAAGAACGTTTCAGCCCTGTACGAATCTTAATTCATGTTGAGCCACCAGCTTACCATTCCGACCAAATTAGCTACGATTCTGAAAAATGAAGGCACAACCAATGATTTTGACACGGATACACCGATTAATTGAAGAATCAGAAAAGTATTTTTACTTAGCGCAATTCCTCCAATTTTTTAAATCCTATGAATCGGATTAAGGCGATCGGACTTAATTTAGTTGCAGTTTTCCACAGGAAAAGGGCGGTTTTCCACAGAAATAGGCAAGTTTTCCACAATAGCTTTGATAATTATCGGGCAAAATACTATTGGTACAAGTTCCAAGTATTTTGGATTTCTACAGCCATTTTCGCTCGCAAGTCCCAAGGTAGCAGAATTTCGACTTGTGAGCCTAAAGCTCGCAACCATCTCAGCGGGTGGTAGTCTGTGACTCGGTAATAGACTTGATAGTAAGCATCCGTAGTTGGGCGAGACTGGAGAGTTTCTAAAAGTGCTTCTCGCTGTTTTGGATTGGGAGTGTATTGTGTAATCAATGTGGCGGCGCGATCGTACTCTATGGCGGTAAAAGTATTGTGGATGGCGATTCCTTGCAGGTACGATCGAGCAAAAGTGCGATCGAACCGCAGTACCATCAGCGCTGTTTCTTTATAAAAATCACAGCCCCAAGCTTCTTTTAACATATCGTTAACTGTTTTGGGAGTTGGTAGATTATTTTCCTGATGTTTTTCTTTGAGTAATTGGGGGACGCGGGTATCTTGCCAATCTAGCGGTTCTATGCGTTTAGAAATAATGCGATCGAGCCGATATTTATACCAATTGATATCACCTTTGGGAGTGCTACCATAGCCGCACAAATATTTAGCTCGATCCATAAAGTAAATGCAAACAGGATAAACAACGCACTCCTTAATCAGATTTTGATGAGCGCTGCGATAGGTGATCAGCAAAGGAGTAATGTTTCCTGAATCCCAAATTTCCTGCAATTCACTCTGAAATTGCTCGACAGCATCTTCCAGAGGACTGGATTCGGGTACGAGATAATCAACATATAAAAATACGCGATGATTATCTTCATCTCCTGCTGCTACAACTTGTTCCGCCAACAAAGGCAAACTCGGATCTAGAAAACTAAACATATCTAGATAAATCTGTGCTTTAGAACTCAAATTGCTCTCAGTATTGGAGTCTTCCGATCGATTAAAGATTGACGGAATTGTTTCAATTCGGCGATAATTCTTACTTCTACCAGGAGCATCAGTTATTAGTTGCAGCCAATTCCGACTCACCAGCAAATCGAAATCATTTTGCAGAGATTTGCGGACTTGAGCGAATAACTTTTCTGCCAAGAGTTCGTCTAAATCGCGATCGGAAATTGCGATCTCTTTTTGTAAAGATTGCCGCCACTCCTTTACAGACACATCCCATTTTATTAACCACTGTTGCGTTGTTTTGTTGCAGGCGCAATTTGGATCTGGATAGTTGGCAATATCTTCTTGCTTTTCGTCTTTGTAATTCTCGCCAAAGAAAGCGGCGCGCCAATCAGCATAGGTGAAGGAATTTGCAATGGCATTATATCCTTCGTCGCTGTAAAGCCAACTTAACAAAACCCATAACCTGATGGCGCGGGTGAGATTTTGCATTTGGTCGATCGAGCCGTTGGCTAACTGCTGTAAAATTTTGGGGTTGGGCGGATTGGGAAATGTTTGGTGCACGGTGGTTTGAGGGATTGGTATTGTGTTTTTATAGCGTAAGGGCGATCGGCTTCGAGGGCTGCGCTAACGGAAGGGGGTGCTTCCGATAGTATGCGATAATCGGGAAAATGAAGTGGGAAGAGCTGATGACTACTTATAAGATTGAGCTTCAGGGTGAAGTGTTAAAAATTGGATTTGGAGAAGCTGCTCAAAACGACCAAATTGTGCGAGATGCGGCGGCTCGTTTGGAGGAAATGAGCAATGCTAGGGAATTGGCCGGAGGGCGGTTAATTAAACTTAACGGGCCGGCATCAGTACCTGTAGCCTGTGTTTTGGCTCATAAAATTTCTCATCTTTATGGTGCTGTGGGAGTTTTCGATCCGAAATTGGGAAAATATGTAATTGCAATTACTCACAATCCAGAGTATAATCTGGGTGACTTAGTTGATTGATAGTTCACTAGGTAATAGAGGAAGTTTCAGATATGGTATCAGAAGAAGTTGCTCTTCAAGTTATCCAGCAAGCTATCTGCACTTTAGCAAGTTGGGCTGGGGCAAGTTTGCCCGATGGTTGTGAAATTTCAAAAGAAGATACAGAACATCCAGCCGTGACTAAAGCGAAAGACTTATTGTCATGGAAAAAGCCAGAAATTAGTTACTTGGAGTTGCTATTTGATGCTGTTAAGTTCCCAGATAGCAAAGAGAGAAAATTTGATCCCCATTATTGTCCGGCAGTGGCGATCGAAGCTAGCGATAATTCTTACCCGTCTATTCCTTATCCGCTGACAGAACCTCCAGACTTAGAAGCATATAAAACAATTGTCAGAACCGAGTTAGAAAATCTTGAGAAAAAAGACTGGCAAAACTTATCGCTGCTAACTCTGATTTTAGAGAAGTACGGTTCTTGTCTGAGTTTTGGCGAGCAGAATATTGCTTTGATAGATATGGTGCGATCGACTGCGGCTGTTGCTTGTGCTTTGGTTGACAATCCTGATGCTAACGAAATCGGTTTGATTGCTGGTGATTTATCGGGAATTCAAAAGTTTATTTACACCATAGCTTCTGACGGTGCGCTGAAATCTCTCCGCGCTCGAAGTTTTTATCTGGAATTAGTCACTGAAGAAATTGTTCAGCAACTTCTGGAAGAGTTGGAGTTACCTCGTACTAATATCATTTATGCGGGTGGCGGTAATTTATATGTACTGACATCAAATAATACAACCAAGGTCAAGGCTGCTTTAGATACTATTCGAGAGCGCTTTAATAAGTGGCTCAAAAACACGTTTCAAGGTAAGCTATTTCTAGCCATAGATTATTTACCTGTGTCAACTACGGCTCTCAAAACTAAAGAGTTTGCTGATATCTGGACACAAGTAACCAAGAACCTTGCTAAGCAGAAACTCCGCAAATTTGAAGGTGACATTCATGACTTTATCCAACCCAAACCGAGTCATGAACCTTGCGGAGTTTGCCATCGCGATGATTTGCAGAGTCTCAAAAGTTTAAATCACCGTGAGCCTGATTCATCTAGTGCTTGCTGGATGTGTCGCACCATGTTTGAGCTGGGGGATGAATTGTTTGATGTTAAGGCAATAGTCCGCTCTAAGCGATCGAACATTAAAGGCGGAGTAGGCAGAATTTATTTGCCCAATTTTTATTACTACTTTTTTTCTGAATGCGAGGAAGCCTTAGAAGTAGCTAAAAATGATGAAACAGTCTTGCTAGTTAACGATTGGAGCATAAAAAAATATCATAAAAATAATACTGTGCTGCTTTTATTAGGAAACTATGCCCAACGGAGCGAAGAAAAAGAAAAATACCAAAAAAAGGCGGGATTTATACGAGCGAATGAGATGGCTAAGAAAGCCGAGGGTATTGCTAAAGTTGGCTATTTGCGGATGGATGTAGACAGACTGGGGAGAATTTTTGCTGAAGGTTTGGGTGAAAATCAAACGTTGCCGAGATTGGCTGGACTTTCTCGCCAAATGAGTTACTTCTTTAAAGTCTATCTCAACAGTTTGGCAAAAAAACGTAAGGAGAATTTACTCGAAGCTCGAAAAAGTGTTAAAATTTTAGAAAATACAAAATGCTTGACAGAAAACGATCGCCCAAATCTCCTGTTCATCTACGCGGGTGGCGACGATCTATTTGTCAGCGGTGCATGGAATGAAATAGTTGAATTTGCCTTTGACGTTTACCAGTGTTTCCGAGCTTATACGGGAAAAAATCCAGATATTACGTTATCTGGAGGAATTAGCATCGATATTGCTAAATTTCCTCTTTATCAAGCCGCAAAAATATCGGGCGAAGCAGAAGAAGCTGCTAAAGGTAATGGCCGCGATAGTTTAGGTTTGTTTGGAGGTAAGTTTAAATGGGATGAATGGTTGGGAATTCAAGAAAACTGGGCTGTTATAGACGAGGAGATTAGAGACTACTTAAGTCCAGAAGTTAAACCGGATTTGTGGGGAATATTTCCCATTGTCGAACCCCTGAAAAATCTAGATATCAATTACTCCCGAAGTTTTATTCGCAACCTGTTGATGACTGCTGAAGCTCAAGAAAATATGCTGGCAAAAATTCAGGATAAATCAGAAGAGCAACAAAGGGAAATTCGTTACTACTTACATTTGCCTAAAATAGCTTATACTCTGGCGCGACTTCCCCGTCAAGTCAGAAACAATGAGAATTTTGCTCCGGTGCGAACTTCTCTGAAAAATCCGTATAATGCGCCGTATTTTAGGGCGATCGCAACTTGGCTTGAACTACTAAACCGCTAATATAAAAATGCCTGAACCACCTAAAAAACCCAATTCTCCAAATCCCCCTAATTTCCCAACTAGACAGGAAAAACAACAACTATATACCTCGACTCACAAGACGGTTCAGTCAACTGAACAGACTTTAGAGATTACGAAAAGGATAGTTAAAACAATTACTGGATTAGAAAGTTTAAAAACTTATCCGATTCGCGACTTGGTTAAACACGCTGAGGAGTTTGGCCCTTTTTTGAAACATCAAAGATTGGAAACAAACCAAATTCGCAAATTCTTAGATGCTATCAATCAACTAAAAGCGAAGTTAGCTCAAGGTCAAGAGGAACAAATTGATGCGCTTGATAAGTTTAAAGCAAAGCTAGAGCAAGAACATGAAGAAAACAAACAGAAGCTAGTTAAGAAGGAAAATGAAGGAATTGAGGATTTTACTCAGCGAATAACAAAGATAGAGCAAGAATATGAAAAAACGAAACATGAGCGAATTAAATCTGCAAGAGAAAGATTGAATTTTGAAAGGATAGAAACTGATGTGGTTCTTCTCAAGCCAAAACTCGCCTACGCTGCGGCCAGACAAAAAGCTGCAAAACCGATGAGTGATGTGATGTCACCGGCGATCGACAAAGTACGCAGCACCGAAGATTTTGAGCGTCTCGTTCAACTGATTGAGTCAATTATTGCCTATCACAAAGCAGAAGGTGGAAAATAATTATGCCTATATCTCTTACACAAAAACCTTTACTCGGTAAAGTTCGCATTACCAGTACGCTGAATGTAGAAACCGGATTGCACATTGGTGGAGGAGGAGAAAGTCTCGACATCGGAGGACTTGATAAACCTGTCATTCGCGATCCTTTAACTCAACATCCTTATTTACCTGGTTCGTCAATTAAAGGCAAACTGCGTTCCATTCTAGAACGATTGGAAAACAAGCCAGTGAACAGGCATGGTGGAAGCGGTATTTATCGCTACGAAAGTGATGATTTAGTAGATGGATTTACAGAAATTAAACAGGGAAAGGAAAAACCACCTCTGCTAATTTTTTACGACGGCGCTCAAACTTGCAAAGTTTGCCGCGTTTTTGGCTCGACAGGCGAACAGTGTTGGGTGAAAACTGAGGCGAGCGAGCAAGAGAAATTAGAAGTGGTAAGTGGCAGTTCGTCGCGAAGAATTGTTAAAGCTAATGATGGCAGTAGATTGGGTAGTTTTGTAGAGGATGGGGCAGCCGAAATTGGAGAATTATACACTAAAGTTAAAGGACGGAATGCAACAGCGCGTTTGATTGTTCGAGACTGTCATTTACAAAGGGAATCTGCGGAAAAACTTGAAAGAGTAAATACCGGACTCTACATGACTGAATGGAAGTTTGAAAACGGTATCGATCGCATTACAGCAGCAGCCAATCCCAGACAAGTAGAAAGGGTTCCTGCTGGGGCAAAATTTCAGTTTGAACTGATCTACACGGTTGAAGATGCTTCTCAAGCTATTGAGGATTTGCAGAATCTGGCGATCGCACTTGCATTATTAGAAGATGATGCTCTCGGTGGACACGGTTCTCGCGGCTATGGCAAAGTCAAATTTGCGGATTTTCAGTTTTCTTTTCGCAGCTTGAATCAATACCGTCAGATAGCCAGCGGAGAGTCAGGTTTGCAGTCAATTTCACCCGTGGCTAATACAGAAGCACTTCTCGAAAACTTCGGTCGCTTCCGCGCTGAAATTCAGCAGAGATTGCTGCCAGAAAATGGGAGCGAAGCATGAATAACTGGAGATTAATTAAACTGAATTTTGGCAACTCTCCCGCTCATTTTGGGGAATTGGGAATTGGGATGGAGGAAACGAGCGATCGCGTGCGTTCTGACACTCTATTTAGTGCCTGGATTAGTGCTTGCGCTCGATTGTTTAAGAAGGATGACTTTGAGAAAGTATTACAGCAGTTTCTCAACCCGCAGCCATCCGTAACGATGAGTTCGACTTTTGTCTATCGCCATCACAACGATCGTGATATTTACTATCTGCCACGTCCTTTAAAGTTTCCTCCTAACTACCCTGCTGGTGACGGAGATTTAGAATTTTTTAAGGCTTACAAAAAGATAAATTATCTGCCTTTGGAAGTGTGGTATAAGTGGTATCAGGGAGAGGGATTTACGATTGAGGACAGGCAAGAACTTATTAAGGAGACTAACAAGAAAAAGTCTGATGGTTTTTTGCACGAACAGGGAACTTTTAGCTATAAAGAAGCCTTTAAAATCGGTCAAGAACCAAAAATAGCAGTAGATCGCCTTACCAGAACAACCAACTTTTATCATACAGGTTTTGTGCAATTCCAATGGGAGCAAAACGGTAACGATATCGAAAGTCGATCTGGTTTGTACTTCCTACTCAACTTTTCTCAGAAGGACGAAACCTTAGAAGATAAACTCTGCGCTGCTTTACAACTGCTTGGTGAAGAAGGAATAGGAGGCGAACGCAGCAGCGGTGCCGGACACTTTGAGGTTGAATGGTTGCCGTTACCTGAAGTGTGGCAAAAAGTAGTGAATTTCAAGGCAAGTCATTACAGTCTAATGAGTTTATTTTGGGATAATGATTTGTCAGCCTTAAAGCATTTGATAGCCGAAGATAAAGATGCTTGCTATGAAATTATAGAGCGAGGAGGTTGGATTTCTGGGCAACAGTTGCGTCGCAAAATGCTACGAATGTTTGTAGAAGGTTCTGTTTTTTCGTCGTCGCCGTTAGGAAAAATTGCTGATGTTACACCTCATCAATTAATTGACAAGAAAACTAAGAAACCGAAAAAGCATCCCATCTACCGCAGCGGCATTAGTTTAAGTCTTCCTATTAAAGTCAAGAGTGAATAAACATCATGACTGCTACCTCTCACCTTGCGATCGAAAAACCTGAAGCTTCTGAATCAAGGCGGATTCAGCTAACCAGTCCTGTTTTACATATCGGTTCAGAAGTCTCCCGCCTAAATCCTTTTGAATATGTCCAGACATCTAAAAAGGTTTATCTTCCCGATCGAGAAGCTTTAGCAAAAATACTGCATCAGCGGGGTCGATTGAACGATTATATTCGCATTATTGAAGAGCAGAAAAGTATTACTAAATTGCTTGAAGATGTTTTGGGTGAGCAATGGTGGAATGCTACAGGTGAAAATGGCGATCGCATTTTTCCTGAAATTGCCGTCAGTCATAAATGGACTGAAAATCCGGTGACAGATTTGCGTCCGATGATTCGCAATGGCATGGGACAATTGTATATTCCCGGCTCATCGATTAAAGGGGCAATTAGAACTGCGATCGCCTACCATCTTCTCAAACATGAAAAAAAATATCAACTACCAGAATCTGCCAGCCTGAGCGTAATAGAAATCCTATTACGAGAAAAACTTGGTAAAGGAGAACTCGCAAATAAACACAAACAAAAATTTTTAGATGATGAACTATTCATGGATAGTTTATTCACTGATTTTGAACTATCGTATCAAGGGCGATCGGTTAATAGCAAAATCGGACCTAATACCGACTTCATGCGAGCCATTAAAGTCACGGATTCTCAGCCTTTATTAGAATTCAAAAGAGTCACTAAGCAAGGAAAGAATGTATTTTTTAACTTACCTATAGTTGCTGAGGTAGTTGTCTCCAGTCGCTTCCCAGATTATAAAGCCAAATATCGCGCTTCGATTTATGCCGAAATGGTTCGCAACGTGCAGACTGAATTTACCCTCAGTCTGGATACAGAAATGCTGAAATGGTTCACTCACAATGAAGGGATGCAAATACCGTTTAAAAATCTGGATGAACTGCTGAAAATTTGTCAAGAGTTCGCTCAAGAGCAATGGGATGCTGAACACGATTATTGGGACGATATCAAAAATAATCGCTCTCAAGGTAAAGACTTAAATTTTAGCTATATTCAGGAACTATACGAACCCACCGATTGCCCTTATAGCTTAAGAGTTGGTTGGGCAAGTGGAATGTTGGGAACAACAATTGCTCTGTGTTTAGACGATCGCCTGACAGCAGAAATACGCGATACTTGCGGAATCAAAGCACCGGGTTTTGAAGCACCAAAATCGCGGCGGACTGTTGTAGCTGCTGATGGCGATATCAAATATGTACCTGGATGGGTAAAGTTTAAGCCATGCTAATTCGTTCTACCTGGACATTAACTGTATCCGAACCCGCTATTTTGCCGCGCGCTTACCATTTAGAATTAGTGAAGGAGTTGCATCGCCGATTAGGATTAGAAGTAGGAAGTGAGGCTATACCTTCTGTAAGTTTTTCAGGGATTCAGGGTTTTTACCAAGTTTCCCAAGATTTTGTGACGTTTACACCAGATGAATTTTATACATTGTCTTTATGTGGCTTGCAGGAAAATGCTTCAAAATTGATCGCCTCCCTAAATCTCTCACCATCTCTCGAATTTCTTGGTGCTAAATTTGATATAATTAATCGAGAAAATGAAATCACCAGCTACGAACAACTTTACACGGAATTGGTAGCCAATGAACCAGAACCCATCCGCCGCTTTAACCTTAAATTTACAACTTCGACTGCTTTCGCGCAAGGTCATACTCATTTAGCTTTACCAGTTCCCAATCAGATGTTTCGCAGTTGGTTGGAAAGGTGGAATCATTTTGCTCCCGTTTATTTGGGGAGTGATGAATTAATCGCTTATTTGAGTCAGGCTGTTTTATTGAAACACCACAAGATTCAAACGCGATCGTACCAATTGCCGAAAGGATATGTAAACGGGTTTGTTGGCCAAGTAACGCTGCAAATTCCTTACCGCACTGATTCCTTGCTGGCTAATGTTGCTAATTTACTGGTTCAATACGCTCAGTTTGCAGGTACAGGCATTAAAACCCGTTTAGGAATGGGTCAAACAAAGGTCAAACAAGATATTTAAGGAGTAAATATGAAAATCATTTCCTTCCTCGGTTTGAGCAACTATGAAGAAACTACCTATGTCAGTCCGATAGGTTCTAAGAAAGTTACTACACCTTTTTTTCAGGAAGCCTTAGTTGAGTTTTATGACCCAAAAACTCTCTATGTATTGCTGACTAAAACAGTGGAAACATCTATTCCAAGAGGAGCAAGCGAATCTAATTGGGAAGCGCTACAAAAACGATTGAAAGATAAGGTAAACTTAAACTTGCAACCAATCACAAATATTCCCGAACGCAACAGTCCAGAAGATATATGGTCGATATTTCAACAGGTGACAAACTGTTTGCAGGATGGAGATAGCGTCATTTTTGACATTACTCATAGTTTTCGCTCTGTGCCTGTTGTTGCTCTAATTGCTGTTAGCTATCTCCGGGTAGTTCGTAAAGTAAAAATTAAGGGGCTTCTCTACGGTGCATTTGAAGCTAAAAATAAGGAGAATAATGAAACTCCTACTTTTGATCTCTTACCTATTGTCAGCTTGTTGGAATGGACAACTGCAACTGACCAGTTTATTAAAACAGGAAATGGAGAAGCTTTAGCTAGTTTGCTACATAGTAGTGATTCCGAAACAGAAAATTTAGCAGCAAGTATTAAAGGGATCGCTCAAGGTTTACAATTATTGCGACCAATGGATGTAATGAGAGAATCGGCTTTGTTGCCCGCTCGAATTAAAGAAGCCACAGCTATTGTTTCTCAATCTGTTCCCCCGTTTGAATCATTACTAGAGCGCGTAGAGAACGATTACGGTACGTTTGGCTTGGCAAACCCAGAAGATTACACCGCTAATTCTAAGTTTTCTTTGATTCGACAACTGAAGATGATCGAGTGGTATGACGAAAAAGGTCAAACGGTGCAAGCTTTATCTTTGGCACGAGAATGGTTGCCTTCATTGCTATGCTATCAGTTTGAACTCGATCCTCTTGATAAACCTAATAGAGATGAAATGGAATTGCTGTTAGCAGGTGGTACTCGTAAAGGATCTAATGGCGTTCCTGATAGAAAATCTACTTACTTAAACCAATGGTTAGAGATTTCCAAGAAAACCAGAACGCAATTGACCAATCTTTGGGGTGGTCAGTCTAATTTAGCTAACCTGCGTAACGATGCACTACACGCAGGTTTCAGGAAAAATCCTAAAGGTGCAGAAGATATTGTTAAAGAAACCAAGAAAATTATTAAAGAACTCAAGGAGATAGCCAAAGAGTGGAAATTGACAGAAAATAATGATAATTGACTGTTCTTTGTGTATTTAAATATTGAAATCGATCGCCCTTTCCACCTTTCCATCCTACCAAAAGCGATCGCGCACCCCACACACTTGCAAAAAACGGCCATTATCACAAGAAATTAATATATTCAGTTAAAATAAGAATAGATTGCATCAAGGAGCAAATTATGATTGCTAATCGTGAAGACTATCAAAAAATGACGGCTGAAGAATACCTAGAATGGGAAGCCAAGCAAGAATTTCGCCATGAATACATTGACGGAGAAATTTTTGCTATGACAGGAGGATCTCTGCCTCATAATGACATTGCTCTTAACTTCTATACTGCACTAAGACCTCATGTCCGTCAGAGAGGCTGTCGAGTTAATGTGTCAGATGCGAAAGTTCAGGCTCGTAAAAATAGTCGCTATTTCTATCCCGATTTAGTTGTCAGTTGCGATCCAGATGATTTGAAAGCTCGCGACTTTATTCAACACCCGAAAGTTATTGTTGAGGTTCTTTCTCCGGGTACAGCCAATTACGATCGCACAAAAAAGCTCAAATATTATCGCCAGATTCCGAATTTGCAAGAATATGTCTTAGTTGATTCAGAAGAAATCACCGTTGAAGTTTATCGTCGAGGTGAAGGTAAAATGTGGCTTTATTATGTGTCTGAAGCTGGAGATGCGATCGCCCTAGCAAGTCTTGAGTTTGAATGCGCGATCGACCTTGTGTATGAAGGCGTTACCTTTGAACAAGAGTTAGAGGCTGGCTAATTCGCCTCAGCCACAACCGAAACAGAAGACATCGCTCGAATCTTCCTCAAGGCCCCCCGATCAGTTTGTCTGATTCCCGTACCAGCAATTCATTGGCGATCGCCACATTATTTCTATAAATTTCCAATCGGATCGTGTTCCGGTCTGAATATTGGAAAGTTACAATATAGGTGATACCTCGATCGCGATCGGTGAAACGGTATTGCGGTCTGCTTGTCGTACCCTTAACATCAAAACCTGTTACGTTAATCTTACTACCATCTCGCTTATTTTTAACGTAAAGGATGTAATAAGCCGGTTCCCATGCCGAAAAAGAAGCTTGCCACTTCGAGTTAGAAAAGGTTCCCCGAATCGAAAACTGCCCCACGGTTATCGGACAGTTGTTCACCTCGTCGTCAGTGCCCTTGCTGGTATCTAAACGAGCTTTACATGGCTGGTTTGGTTTGTCTGCCCTTGCTGCAAATGATAGAGATAAAGAAAGCGGTAAAATGCAAACTGTTGCCAAGGCGATCGCCTGAATTTTCATCATTAATTTTACCTTAGTTGTTGATCGCTTATCCCAACGGGCTTAACAGCAACTTGTTAAAACATTGTAGATTGTTGCACAATTTAATACAGCCGTTTCTTTCACTACTCTATCTTATCAAAGGCGATCGCCATTAGGTGAGATGAATCCCATACTGTTCATCATTTACCCTAAAATTAATTTTGTTTAGCCTTGACTAAACGCCTTGTTTAGCTTAAGCTAAACAAATGTCCTGTAAAACTTATAACACGATCCATCCCAACGATCCACCAGGAATACGACCCCAAATTCTGACAGACTTACTGGAGTTAGCAAAACTCAGCAAGCATAACTGTTTGAAAAAAGCGATCGAAATGATTACCGATTTACAAGCCAACGGCATGAATTCCAGATACAAGAAACATTTAGGTGGACCTATTTACGAACTAAAATCTAGGGCAGAAGAAGGTGGCGCACGAGTTTATTTTTTCCAAATTTCTCAAACTGAATTTGCTCTATGCCGCGCTGAGTGCAAAACAGAAGATGCTGCTAGTGCTGCATTACTAAATTGGACAGCCGAAGTCATCCAAGCAGCCCGGAATGGACTACAAGTGTTAGTATAATTTAATCAAGGTAAAAAGCTATGACGAAAATTGATGGCAAAGTAAGCGATTTATTGGCGGCAATCCTAGCCGAACCAGAAGCAATGGTAGATGCCAATACTCCTGAAAATCTCAAACCAACAACGGTAGAGGAATTACAACAAAAATTGGAATATTTTCTCATTTTAGATAGCTTGGGAGAACTTCTTCAGAAAATTCGCAGCGATCGCGGATTGACTGTTAGAGAAATGGCGCGTGAAGTGCAAAAAAGTCCTGGGCGGATATCTCAAATTGAGGGAACACGCGATCGCATAGAATTGAAAACTCTGGCGCAATATGCAAATGAGTTAGGCTATGATGTTCAAATTGCTCTCGTTCCGCGAAACGATCGCGAACCAGCTCTTTTTGCTCCCATACCACTGTCGTAAAGAATACTAAAATCAGATCCATAAAATACGTAACCTAAATTTGGTAAGTGATTATGCCTTTCAGCGCTTATAAAACCATTAGTTCAGTCCTCAAAGAATTTCAGATTACCTACACCGAATCTAATTTTATAGTAGAAACAGAGTTTCATGTATCTGATTATTTTCGAGAAGATTTGGAATTTACAATGCGAGAAGGAGTGGTTGACAATTCTGAATTTGCAATTTGCGAAAATTTGATTTATCCAATTCTCAAAGAAGTTTGGAAGCGCTATTACAGCGGGTTTGTTTTGTGGAGCCATCAATCTCTCACCTACGATCAATATCTTTCAGGATTTCCTGAATATATTTTAGCTAAACGTTCTTCATTAGGAAAAGTTGTTTTTGAACAACCTTACTTTCTGTTAGTTGAAGCGAAACAAGATAACTTTGAGAATGGATGGGCTCAGTGTTTGGCTGAAATGATTGCGGCACAGCGACTGAATGAAAACTCAGAGCAAGATGTTTTTGGGATTGTATCAAATGGCGATCGCTGGCAATTAGGTAAACTCAAATCTAATGTTTTTACTCGCAATCAAACGTTTTATACAATTCAAGAATTAGACAAACTTTTTGCTGCGATCAATTACGTGTTTCAACAGTGCGAATTGCTGCTGGATGCTGAAACGGCCGATCGCACTTAAAGCCGATCGCCCTTTACCCATGCTAAAATCACCTCAATAAAATACGAAACCTAAATCTGGTAAGTGATTATGCCATTCAGCGCTTACAAAACCATCGATACTGTTGTCAAAGAATTTCAGATTACCTACACCCAATCTAACTTTATTGTTGAAACTGAATTCCCTATCCCCGACTACTTTCGAGAAGACTTAGAATTCGTCATCCGTGAAGGAGCACCCGACTGTTCGGAATATGCTATTTGCGAAAATCTGATTTATCCTGTTTTAAAGGAAGTTTGGAAGCGCTACTCCAAAAAATTTATTATATGGAGTCACAAGTCACTCAACTACGACGAAAAGATGTCCGGTTTTCCTGAGTATATACTTGCTCAAAAGTCTCCGTTGGGAAATGTTGTGTTTGACAAACCTTACTTTTTGTTAGTTGAAGCAAAATTGGATAATTTTGAGGCGGGATGGGCGCAGTGTATGGTGGAGATGATTACTGCACAAAAGCTGAATGAAAAACCAGCACAAGAGGTATTTGGAATTGCTTCTAATGGAGGAGTTTGGCAATTTGCTAAACTTAAAGGGAATGTTTTTACTCGCAATCAAACGTTTTATACGATTCAAGAATTAGACAAACTTTTTGCTGCGATTAATTACGTGTTTCAACAGTGCGAATTACTGCTGGATGCTGAAAATGCCGATCGCACTTAAACACGATCTCCCAAAGGACACAGCACTGCTGTATCCCTACAGATATCGATAAGGACACAGCAGTGCTGTGTCCCTACAGATTGAATGTGCATTCAAATAGATTAACCCTACAATCCCTCAGTCCGTGCAGGCGAGAGGTTTCAACTTATCGGCACCGGCACATCGCGGAACCAAATATTACTCCCACTCGATCGTACCAGGCGGCTTAGAAGTAATATCGTAAACCACCCGGTTCACCCCCTTAACCTCATTCACAATCCGATTCGAGATCAGTTCCAACAAATCGTAAGGAACCCGCGCCCAGTCAGCCGTCATCCCATCCTCACTGGTAATAAACCGCAAGACGATCGGGTAAGCATAGGTGCGTTGATCGCCCATCACGCCTACACTGCGAATAGGCAACAAAACTGCAAAAGCTTGCCACAATTCGTTATACAATCCGTGGCGGTTGATTTCTTGGCGCACCACAAAATCAGCATCCCGCAAAATATTCAATCTCTCGGAGGTAACTTCTCCAATAATCCGAATCGCCAAACCCGGGCCTGGAAAAGGTTGGCGGTTGACGATTTCTTCCGGTAGCCCGATCGATCTTCCGACTTTTCGCACTTCGTCTTTAAACAGTTTGCGCAGCGGTTCAATTAGCTTAAATCGCAAATCTTTCGGCAAACCGCCGACGTTGTGATGGCTTTTGATTTTAACAGCAACTCGATCGCCATCTTTCGGGTCTGCATTCGTGTCAGCCGACTCAATCACATCAGGATAAAGAGTCCCTTGGGCGAGGTAGTCGAAGGGGCCGAGACGCTTCGATTCTTCTTCAAATACATTGATAAATTCGTGTCCTATCCGCTTGCGTTTTACTTCAGGATCGGTAATCCCTTCAATCTGAGCTAAAAAGCGTTCGCGAGCATTAACATACTCAACATCAATGTGAAATTCCTCTTTAAATAACTTCACCAACCGTTCCGGTTCGTGCTTGCGCATAAACCCTTGGTCGATAAACATACAGGTAAGTTTGTCGCCGATCGCCTTATGTAGCAAAAAAGCCAAAGTTGAAGAATCCACGCCACCGGATAGAGCCAGCAAAACTCGTTTTTCTCCTACTTGCGAGCGAATTTCGCGAATAGATTCATCCACAAAAGTAGCTGTCGTCCAAGTTGGTTCGCACTCGCAAATGTGGTAAACAAAATTGCGAATTAAAGCTATTCCGCCGATCGAATGGACGACTTCTGGATGGAACTGAACTCCATAGAGCTTTTGATCGTGGTGAGCAACTACCGCAGACGGAGTATTGTCCGTGTGAGCTAGGATTTCAAAGCCTAATGGTAACTGAGTACAGGAGTCTCCGTGGCTCATCCACATTGTCGTCCCATCTTCGACATTTGTTAGCAAATCTGTAGGGTCATCAATAGATAGCGATGCCTTACCGTATTCCGCTAATTTAGCTCGCTCAACTGTCCCGCCGAGCTGCTTTACCATCAACTGCATCCCGTAACACACTCCGAGTACGGGTATTCCCAAATTCCAAATTTCTGGGTCGCATTGGGGAGCTTTTTCATCGTATACAGAACTCGGCCCTCCTGACAGAATAATTCCTTTAGGATTAATCGCTTTTAACTGTTCTGCGGTAGTGCGGTAAGAAATAACTTCTGAATATACTTGAGTTTCGCGAATGCGGCGAGCAATCAGTTCGGAATATTGCGAACCGAAGTCGAGAATCACGATTATCTGGCGGTTTTTTGGCCCCAGGGAAGAGTTTGTGAGGTCGGATTCAGTTTCTATTTGAGTAGTCACGGTTATTGCGTAGTTGCTAATTGCTAATTGGGCAGAACGTAACAGAGGTATTTGTCGCCGCCTCGGTGCAAGAATAATGAAGACGAGCGAACATTATTCGCTAGGAATAAATCTTATTTTTACTAGATTGCTGTCCGCAATTTTAGTTAATTAATCGGGGCTGCGACAAGCATACATTTACTTATAGCCTTACCTAATTAATTGAACTTTTGCGTCTGAAACTGCGTCCAGAAGCAACAAGAGTATAATTAAGGTCTAGGGACTGAGAATTATTACTTGTTAAATACTATCCCTGAGCGATATTTAAACAGAATTCAGGGATATTCACACTACATTAACAAATTTGAGTCAAAAGTGTATCACCTATTTCACTTTTAACAATAATTTTGCGATCGCGCCCGAACATCACTGAACCCACCGGAATTCTGCGGTTGCTGTGAGTAAAAATGCAATCCGATGACCGCAAGTCTATTTGTAAGGCAATGTCGCCGTAAATTCGATCGACCCAATTGCTGCCAGTTTCCGCTTCCATTGCCCGCAGTTGCCCGAGAGCATCTTCGGCTGTCGCGGCGGCAAAAACTGCGGAACACGCATCAGCGGGCATTCCAGCTTTAGCACAGTAAGCTGTGAGAATTTCCCTGCGCCCGTCAGCGAGGTGGTGGTGAGTGTGAAAAATCCCCGCCGCCAATTTCATCAGTTTGCCGTGATAGCCAAACAGCAAGATCGATCGCACGCCCTGACATCCTGCCTCTACCAGCAGCGGGCCTAGCCAGTTAGCGGTTTTCACCAGCCTAGAAGGATCGATGCCCAGTTGCCGCGCCAAATCCAAGCCATTTTCGCCGATGCAGAACACTAAAGTGTCAAACTGTGTGGATTTTTGTTGGAGTTGTTCGCGGTAAATTTCCAACTGTCCGGGAGCACTCAGGGGTTGAGAAATCCCAGTTGTACCCAGCAGCGAAAGTCCTTCTACAACGCCGAAAGCTTCGTTAGAAGTGCGGGCTGCCAGTTGGCGTCCCAAGGGCAGAATCAGGGTGACAGTAATTTTTTCGGACGGTTCGAGTTCTCGGCCGAGATTCGCCAGCAGCAGCCGCATCGCATAATCATAGATCGCCGCTCCTCCACCGACTGTGTGATGTCCAATACCTTCACCGCCAACAATCTGTATTTGTTCTCCCTCGCACCTTCTCCCCAATTCAACCATTGCCCAAACGGGGGTATTGCGAGTCAGATCGAGGTTGTCCCCCGGATCGGAGCGAGTCACGCCTAAAGCCGTACCTGTTTTGAGTACAGAGACTTGTTCGATCGGGATTTCTGCGGTGATTGCTGGTTCTAGTAAATCTACTGATACGGTATCTACAGACTGAATACCTGCGCGGCAGCACCGCAGGGCTGCAAGTGCGGCTGCACAGGCAAATACTGGCAGTGTATACCCGGATAAAGGTTGAGTTTTGGTCACGATCAAATGCATAAATCCGTAAATTTGCAGGCGATCGACATCACGCACTCTTCTGTGATACCCCTCAAACATTTAAGCTTAATTCTAGGGTTTGCTATTATCATCAGTTGGCGTGATTTTTGTCAAGTAATATTTTTTTCCTGCCAGTTGCTTTGAAGTGCGGAGGATTTTCACAAAAAACCGGGAATCTCGATCGCGATCGCTTGGACTGTCGTTCCAGAGGGAATTGCCCCGACAGGCCCGAGGGCTGGAGTTAGCAGCTATACTCGGCAAGTTGATCGTCTTTGATTCTATAGATAGGGATAGCCGTAAAGGTTTGAGAGCAGAGTGGAGGATCTCGCGCGAAATTTGCTTTGGCCCTTGGGGCGACTTGTTTCAGGGGGAATTCGAGGAATTTTTGGCAGGCGAAATGCTGCGATCGCTTCCTGGTTAAGCGCTAAAGTCTAGGTTTTCACTATGAATAAATTTATATCCTCCAAGCGGTCGATGCCCTAGCGATGGTTTGTCATCTATACTGACTGTAATTACCCGGAAGTGCCAGTCTAGCTTTCAAGCTAACATCTTGAAAGCGGGGCTGGTTTTATCTTAAAAAGATAGCTCAGCAATTCTTAGCAGAAAAATTTAATTTTATCGACACCTGTGTATGAAAAATAATTTAATTGCCAGCAAGCCCCAAATCGATACAAACAGTTCGCGATCGCACTCCGACTCGGAAAAATCGGCTTTTTTACGCGTCTGCTGCGTCGCAGCCCGCACCCAAGGTAAAAAACCCGGTTTCAAGGGCCCCCGTGCGGCCAGGACTAACAAAATAAGGATTTTGCAATTCTCAAATCTCCAACCTCCAATCTCAAATCTCAAATCTCCAATTATCTGACTATGGTTGAGCCAGTTGCAGAATTAAACAAACCGCTATCTCTTCAAACTGCTGAAATACTAGACAAGAAGATATCTCAGCTTGTTCTACCTCCAAAAACAGCTCTCAAAATTTCTAAACAAGACGTTCGATCGACCCTCAAAGCCTCAACTATAGACGGAGTTTTTGCCACTGTCTTCGAGTCGGCGACCGGCGGCGTCCTCCTGGGCAACTTCTTGCTGCAACTCGGTGCGAGCAGCGTGGAAATAGGTATATTTTCGGCTATTCCGATGGTGGTAAACCTCCTGCAACCATTAGGAGCCTACATCGCAGACCGCACAACCAGCCGCCACTGGTACAACCTAGGGATATTCGGCGTGTCCCGTCTGCTGTGGCTGGTTCTCGCGGTGACAATTGTTTGGGGCTCCCAGCACGCAGACCCCCAGCAACTGCTGCAATGGACGCTGGTAACAGTCGTAGCAGCTAACGTGCTGGGAGCTTTTGCCAATTCTAATTGGTTTAGTTGGATGGCTGCGGTAGTTCCTCACCGCTTGCGGGGACGCTATTTTGGCTATCGCAACAGTGCGATCAGCTTAGTGACATTGCTGGGAGTGCCGTTGATGGGGCTATTCGTGTCAGCTTGGGGCACAGATCCAATTTTGGGCTACGGTGTGGTTTTATTGGTGGGTTTTTTGGCGGGAATAATTAGTTTGGGGTATCAATTCTTGATGGTGGATGTGAATCCACAGGCATACAAAAAAGATGCTCCTGGCGATCGACTGACAGAGAAAAAAACAAAGCAAATAACAGATTTTGTACCTTCTGTGCTGAAAGATTCTAATTTCTTAATCTTTCTTCTTTACTTTAGCGTGTGGACATTTGCAGTTAATCTCAGCGCGCCTTTTTTTAATATCTACCTGCTGAAAGATTTAAGCTTGGATGTGAGTTTGGTAACGATTTACAGCAGCTTGAGTTCCGGGGCAAATCTGCTGCTGCTGATGTTTTGGGGCAAGTTGGCCGATCGCTGGGGAAATCGCCCCTTGCTAATTGCTGTTGGGCTGGTGGTAGCTGTAACGCCTTTGCTGTGGTTGGGTACGGGCAATTACCCGTTTGCCGTGTGGGTGTGGCTGCCGCTGCTGCACTTGCTGGGAGGAACGACTTTAGGGGCGATCGCCCTGTGTACGAATAATATTCAAATGGAGATAGCGCCGATCGAGCAACCTTCGAGTTATTTTGCGATCGCCGCAGCGGTTTCGGGAGTAGCTGGGGCTTTGGGGACTACCGCCGGCGGCTTTCTTGCCGAACTTCCGGGCATGAGTTTGGAGGGACTGTTTGCCCTTTCGGCTGCTGTGCGACTGGTGGGCTTGCTGCCTTTGATTTTGGTGCGAGAACCTCGGAGTTTGTCACTAAGGTCGATCGTCCCGACTTTTGTATTTTCACAACTTCAACGATTAACGGCCAACGACTAACCGTTAAAAGTTAATTATTGACCGTTGAAAAGCTTTTTTTGATTCTTCAGCATAGCTGCTTGGGAAGAAAAAGTTAATCTGATTCTTGAGTAACAATTAACTAATAACTGGGTTTATCCCCAATTATTAGTTACTTGCTATAGCAATCCTAAATCATTCATGCAGATATGTATTGGCGGTGCCCCCGTGCCCGCCCTCCAAGGCATTGGGCAACCACGGGGGGATTGCCCCTACAAGAATTATGCAAATGATTTAGGATCGCTATACCAACTGACTGATGACTAATGACCAAAGACCGATCGCAAATAGATTAAGCTTGCCGCGAGTAGTATTCCACAACTAGCAGTTCGTTAATCTGAAGAGCAATCCACTCACGTTCAATAATGCCGTTAACTTTGCCAACCAGTTTTTGCTTATCAAATTCCAAGTGACTGGGCAAGTTAGCCAAGCCTGGGTCTTTGAGATTCGCTTCAACCATTGTGCGAGAGCGTTCTTTATTTTTTACAGAAATCACTTCACCAGGCTTGCACTGATAGCTGGCGATATTGACTTCACGGTCATTGACAGTTATGTGACCGTGATTTACCAATTGTCTAGCGGACGGAATGGTTGGAGCCATTCCCATCCGAAACACAGTATTGTCCAAGCGCATTTCCAAGAATTGCAGTAACACTTGACCTGTGGAGCCGGTGACACGGCGAGCTTTGCGGACATAACGGAGCAGTTGGCGTTCCGTCACACCGTAATTGAAACGGAGTTTTTGCTTCTCTTGTAAGCGAACCGCGTACTCAGAGAGCTTTTTGCGGTTTTGTCCATGCTGCCCAGGCGGATAATCCCGTCTGGGAGTTTTGCGGGTTAGACCCGGCAACTCTTTCAGGCGACGGACGATTCTTAATCGGGGGCCTCGATATCGAGACATTTATTTTCCTCTCTAACTTCTGTATGCAATATTTATGCAGACTCTATATTATATGGTTGTGATGGTCAAAATTTAAACAAACATAATAAAAAAATCGATCGACCGCAACGCGATCCGTAATCTGCGGTAAATTCTGAAGCAAAAGCCGATCGCTCGATCGCCCGAACCAGCCAAAAAACTCACAACTTTCATCAGCCATGCACAACCGCAAATTTCCTCGCACTTCTTCCCCAAAGCCAGCAGCAACAGGGTCAAGCCCAACCGCGCGCTGGATCTTGGCTCTCGGCACACAGCTAGCAGCACTCGGTTTATTAGCGAGTGCAGTGCCAATCTCGCCAGCATCAGCCATCACAATTCGATTCCCTCGCTCTAGAAATGTCTACCGCGTCTGCGCTGTGGAACTAATCGAAGCCGGAGTCGGGGCCGAAGCAGCCGCAGCAGCTTGTGCTGACGCGCTCCACCCCCGCGACATATCGAAATGCGCCCTCCAAATCAACCGCAAAACAAATATTTCTGGTGTCGAAGCACTCTCTAGCTGTCGGCGGGTGAGGCGTCCCGTCGAATTGGCGAATTGCGTAGTGAATATCAACAGCAAAACTCGAACTCAACCTGCGGCTCCCCTGTTAGTCCTTGATGGATGCCGCCGCAGTTTATTACCACAACAGTTTGCTGAATGCGTAGTCGGACTCAGCGGCAAACTTGACTTTCCCACTGACAGGTTAATCTCCACTTGTCTCGATCCGAGGGACAAAGTGAGCCTAGACGAGCGTCCTGCACCGACGCCTCCTGCGGAGCTAATTGCACCGCCTTCTCGCCTCAATTAATTGGGAATTTATTAGTTATTGGTTAGTTGTTATTCGTTAGTTGTTGGTTCGCAGTTGTTAAGGATTAGTTTTTTTGATTCAGGATTTACGCAAAAAGTGGTTTGATGCGCTACTCATAGCGGTAAGGTGCGCCCATAAGCACCCTATATAGGTCTGTTCTGCGTCCAGGACTGTGATTGTTACTAATAACGAATAACGAATAACCAACAACCAACAACCAATAACGAATAACCAATAACCAATAACCAACAACCAATAAAATGTCAGAAATTTTTGCTCAAATTACAGTCGAAGAATTAGGTCGCCGATTAGCAGAAACTAATCCTGAGAAATTGCAGCTTGTGGATGTGCGAGAACCTTACGAAATTGAATTCTCGGCGCTGCCGGGATTTGTAGCTTTTCCGCTGAGCGAGTTTGCCGAATGGTCTGGTGAAATTGACGATCGGCTAAATCGTGACGCAGAAACCCTAGTTCTGTGCCATCACGGAGTGCGATCGGCTCAAATGTGTCACTGGTTGTCCGATCGAGGATTTACCAACGTTAAAAATATCGTTGGTGGCATCGATGCTTACTCAATGGTGGTCGATCGAACTATCCCACGCTATTAATATCAAATCAAACATCGGAATTAATATTACCCGAAATAAGGACACGGCAGTGCCGTGTCCCTACGATTAATTACGGTAGGGAAACGGCAGTGCCGTTTCCTCGCTTGTCATTCCGGTGCAGCCGGAATGTGGGATATAATTACCTGGATCTAATTAACAGCAGCAAATCGAAAATTTAAGAGCGTACTCATAGTCAGCCGATCGCGCCCATGCCTTTTTGAGTCATAAAGAGCCTCATCCGCCGCCAGTACCAGCGTTGCTGCATCATTTTCCGGGCCCGGAACCACGCTGGCAATTCCCAAACTAATTGTTACCACAGAATTAGGCAGACAGTCAACAGTCTCCGGGTTAAAAACAATATTTAAAGCTTTAACTTTCGATCTAATGTATTCGCCAATAAGCAGAGCGCCCGCCGTATCAGTTTGAGGTAAAATCACCGCAAATTCCTCGCCACCGTAGCGAGCGGCTACATCAGCAGGACGCTGGAGCGATCGGCGAATTGCCTGAGCTACCGATCGCAAACAATTATCTCCAGCTTGATGTCCGTAGGTATCATTATAAATTTTGAAATAATCGATGTCGCACAAAATTAAAGATATGGGAGATGCGTCGCGAGCCATGTGTTTCCATTCCGCTCGCAAGCAACTATCAAAATGCCGTCTGTTGCCAATTTGAGTAAGTTCGTCCACATTCACCAAACCTTGCAGCCGTTCATTTTCTTGCTGCAACTCTTCAAAAACAACAGCCGAGAAATTGTCCTCACACAAATTTTGTTCTTGAAAATATAGGCGATATAATTCGCAAGACAAGCTACAGTTATTTCCGTCTAATTTGACAAGTCCCATGCTGTCTAACTGATAAGCCATCAAAGGTTCGAGGTGAATGCTATTTTTTGCATTGAGAACTTGTTGGAATGCCGAGGCTAGTTCCGGCTGCTGTTGAATGGCGATCGACTGATTGCGCAAATAGTCGCTATAAATACCACTTTGAGTAGGAGCGGCTTTTAACAGTTCCTGCAACTGGGCTCGCCCCAATTCCTCCCCAGGCAGATCCGCAACCAGGCAATTTTGCTGCAAAATAGCCAGGTGATAGAGCGCTAAATGTACTAAATAAGGATGCCCGCCTACCATTTTCATTAATTGCTCGATCGGATAGCTATCGCTCCAGTTCAATCCGTGCCTGTTTGCCAAATCTTGGACTTGTTCGGCAGTAAATTCTGAGAGTTTAATCGGCAGTCCGACATTAAATGGAGATTGATTGAGGCTCAAAGCAATATAAATTTCTGTTGAGTGAATGACGACGATACGGAGTTTTTGCCAAATTTCGCTAGCGCGAGCTTGTTCGTACCAAAAACGGAGCAGTGGCAGAAATTCTTGAGCAATCTTGGCGCGTTCAAATACTCGGTTTACTTCGTTCAGTACCAAGACAACGGGGCTGTCAATTTGTTCGAGCAAATAGTTTTCAAAGTAAAGAGAGCAGCTTACCTTGCTGCCCATATCTTCATCCCAGAATTCATCGAGATTTGGTTCGAGTTTGAGTTGTCGAGCGACATTCACACAAAGCCAGCGCAAAAATTTATCTAAACTTGCAAAAACGGCTTCATCCGCTTGTTGAAAGTCTACAGTTACTGTGCGGTATCGGCGATCGACCGCCGCGTCAATTATCCGCAGCATCAGAGAACTTTTGCCCATTTTTCTAGGAGATTTAATGCGAATTAAGCTCCCTGGCTTGCTAATTTCTGCGCAAGCTCGGGCTTCGGCGGGAGATCGATCGATATAAAATCGAGAGTCAAGCGGTATTGGGCCGCCGGGAAATTCCAGGTGTGCAACCGTTTGGATTAAGTTTGGTGATTTTTCGATTCCTGCCATGATACTTCCGCGAGGCGATACCCTGACTCTATCTTACCTTTCAACGTTATGGCTGTAGAGGATCGGTATCAAAGCCCGATCGAGAATCCAACAAAATGTAAGTTTTTCAGGACTTCCCACGACTGACTTTGCTATAGTGGTTTCACTTTACCCAATCTCAAACCTGCTTCAACTAGACCGAACCGACAAAAATTCGACGGCGGCCCAGACGCGATGATTCTGCGCCTCTACCTGAAAAATTAGTCGTCTGTGGTCGATGTCGCACAAGAGAAACCCCAATTATAGGAGGAGCAATCATTGTCACGCCGCTACCTGTTTACCTCTGAATCCGTCACTGAAGGCCATCCCGATAAAATCTGCGATCAAATTTCAGATACGATCTTGGATGCCTTGCTGACCGAAGATCCTAAAAGTCGCGTCGCCGCCGAAGTTGTCGTCAACACCGGCTTAATGCTGCTGACGGGAGAAATTACCACTAAAGCTCAGGTAAATTACATAGAATTAGCGCGGAAAAAAATAGCCGACATTGGTTACGTCCACGCTGACAACGGCTTTTCTGCCAATAGCTGCTCGGTGTTGGTGGCTCTGGATACTCAGTCTCCCGATATTGCTCAAGGGGTGAATACAGCCCACGAAAGTCGGGAACAATCTAGTGAAGAGGAATTGGACGCTATTGGAGCTGGCGATCAAGGTTTAATGTTCGGCTTTGCTTGCAACGAAACGCCGGAATTGATGCCGCTCCCGATTAGTTTAGCGCACCGGATTTGCCGTCAACTGGCCGCAGTCCGCAAAACTGGTCAATTGCCTTACCTGCGTCCCGACGGCAAAAGCCAAGTTACGATTGCTTACGAGGACGGGAAACCTGTTGGGATTGATACGATCTTAATTTCTACGCAGCACACTGAGGCGATCGGCGACATCGTTGACACTGCCGCAGTTCAAGCCAAAATTAAAGCAGACCTTTGGACTGCTGTTGTCGAACCCGTGTTTGCCGATATTGCGATCAAACCCAATGCAGAAACTCGCTTCCTTGTCAACCCCACAGGCAAATTTGTGGTCGGCGGGCCTCAAGGAGATTCTGGTTTGACGGGCCGCAAAATTATTGTGGATACCTACGGCGGTTATTCCCGTCACGGCGGCGGCGCTTTTTCTGGAAAAGACCCCACGAAGGTCGATCGCAGCGCAGCTTATGCTTGTCGCTACGTTGCTAAAAACATCGTGGCGGCGGGTTTGGCCGAAAAGTGCGAAGTGCAGTTGAGTTATGCGATCGGCGTGGCGCGGCCAGTCAGCATGATGATCGAAACTTTTGGCACTGGGAAAGTTGATGACGATCGCCTTTTAGAAGTTGTGAAGCAGCATTTTGAGCTACGTCCAGCGGGCATCATTCAGGCATTTAACTTGCAAAATTTGCCTGCGGAAAGAGGCGGCCGTTTCTATCAAGATGTGGCAGCTTACGGTCACTTTGGACGCACTGATTTAGAGTTGCCTTGGGAGCAAACTGATAAGGTGGAACTGTTGAAATCAGCTTTGAGCCAGCAGTTGTCAGCCGTAGCGAGATAGTAAAATTTCCGGGGCGGGCTAGTAGCAACGCCCCACAAGAAATTTTATTGTTTGTGGAACGGGCTTCTAGCCCGTTGCTAATATTGATACCTAATGTCACTAAATGCCATTTTTAGATCCATTTCAGTCAGCTATTCGCAGTTTCAAATCTTTACTAAAACAGCAAGGTTCTGTTTCAGTTGAAGCTAGAAGTAAAATAACGCTTCCCGAATCATTTGCGCCTCACAACACAGGAATTCGCGGCGTTTGGATACCCAGCACCGACTGCAAAGTTCTCACCTCAAAACAGCGGATTGCTGACGCAATGGACTTTCTCGCCGATACGGGATTTAATACAGTTTTTCCTGTAGTCTGGAACCGGGGTTTTACCGCTTATCGTTCTCAAATTATGCGCGAACAATTTGGGATGGAAATTGACTCGCGCTATCAAGGACGCGACCCCTTAGCAGAATTAATTGTTGAGGCTCATAGAGTTGGTTTAAAAGTAATTCCTTGGTTTGAATACGGATTTGTGAGTTCTTACAATCTCAACGGCGGTCATTTGCTGGCGAAAAAACCTGAGTGGGCGGCGCGCGATTGCAGCGGCAATTTACTTAAGAAAAATAATTTTGAATGGCTGAATTCTCTAGACGCAGAAGTGCAAGACTTTTTGCTGGGGTTGATGCTGGAAGTTGCTCGGAATTATCCGGTAAATGGCGTTCAAGGAGACGATCGCATTGCGCTTCCGGTAGAAGGCGGTTACGACGAAAAAACGGTTAAACGCTACCGAGCAGAGTGCGGTAGAGAACCGCCGTCGCAGTGTAGAGAGCGACATTGGCTGCACTGGCGCGCTGATATTATTACTGAGTTTGTGGCTCGTTTGCACCGAGAATTGAAAGCGATTAATCCTGATTTGTTGTTGTCGATGTCGCCGAGTCCTTATGAATGGGGATTGGTGGAATATTTGCAAGATTCTCAAGCTTGGGTTGACAAAAAGTTGGTCGATCTGCTTCACCCGCAGTTTTACCGCCGCGATTTTAACGCTTACAAACAATTGGTCGATCGACTGATTGGAGAACAGCTTAGCAGCGAGCAACTGCGCTGCGTATCGCCGGGTATTTTGTTGTCAAATCGAGGTAGCAATTATAGCGTGAATCCCGAGCTGTTGTTGCAAGTAATTGCTTACAATCGCTCTCGTGGCATTCAAGGAGAAGTCCTGTTTTTTTACGAAGGTTTGCGAGATAACGGTAACGCTTTGGCTGAGGTTTTGAAAAATGGGCCCTACGCTGGTTGAGAGATAGTCCGGGAATCGGGCTGTTTTCGGTTCGCGATCCTTCAACTGAGCCGATCGGTCTTTGGAGCTAACTTGATATAAAATAAAATGTTAGAACTCTCAATAAGCTGTCAGCAACAGGCATCTTGCCTGTTGCCGATAATGGTGCCGCTAGGTGAGTATAAAATTACCTAGCAGAGCTGTGCTCGTTAAAAGCGCAGCGATGCCAAGCAGCAAGCGCTACTAATTGTCAAGCCGATCGCCCAAAAAAAACAGATAATCAATCATTGGAGAGTTGCAAAAATACTGGAATCGGGCATATTTTAGAATCAGCGGTGCAGGTTTTTTTGAGAAGTTGAGTTTTGTAGGCGCGGCCGTATTTTTTTAAGACAGCGAATTTAAAAGAGCAATCTCACGCGATCGCCAAAATATTAGGACAAATCAATGAACTCAGCAGCAACCCTCATCCAACAGCTACCCGAGCTCAGCGATGCTCAATTCAACCAAAAATATTTGAAACAAAAACAAGGGATGCACACCTTGGCAGAACTTTTGCCGCAAGTAGAACAGCAAAGTCTGGCTTTGCGCGCTGTAAAATTAGCCCTAAAAGTAAATCTAAAACTTGGCTCGAAGCTAGCAGGAACGGTAAAGCCAGAATTTCAAAAAGCAACTATAAGATTAATCGGAAAAATCAAAACTTCGCCACTGCTCAAAATTCAACTGCTGGCGCTAACTTGTTCCGACATGGCAATTCCAATGCTCGTCAAAGCATTGAACCACAAAGACAGTTCGGTGCGCCGAAATTCCATTCGGGCGATCGGCAAAATAGGTTCCGAAGTCGCAGTAATTGAATTAGCTCGATCGCTCGAATCGGAAGATTCCCAAGTACAAGCTTGGGCGGCTTGGGCCCTAGGAGAAATTGACTCGAAACCAGCAGCCACCGCACTGCTCAAAGCCCTCAACCACAAATCCTCCGGGGTGCGCGCCTGGGCTGTTTGGGCCTTGGGCAAAATTAACCCGAAAACAGCAGTCCCCGCACTGCTCAAAGCCCTCAAACACGAAGACTCCGAGGTGCGCTGGCGGGCGGCGGTTAACTGCGGAAAAATCGGAGTCTCTGACGTAGTTCCCGGGCTGCTGAACGCCCTCAGAGACGAAAATCATATCGTTCGCGCTAGGGCGGCGGCGGCTTTGGGGAAGATGCGCGATCGATCGGCAGTACCGCGCTTGGTAGAATTGCTGCACGATCCCGACTCCTATGCAGTTTCTTTGAGGGCCGCCGAGGCTTTGGGACAAATCGGCACGGAAACGGCTGTGGCGGGATTGCTACAAGCCCTCAACCACGATGACTCAGACGTGCGCGGTAGTGCAGTTTCGGCCTTGGGGGAAATCAGCAGCGAGGTGGCTGCGGTGGCGGTAATGCGATCGCTCTCGGATCGAGACATTTTCGTGCGCGGCAGGGCGGCTGTTGCCCTCGGGAACATCAATACAACGGGAGATGCTAGCTTGCAAAAGATGGTGGACACGGGACTGGCGATCGCGCGAGGCGACAGCGAATCTTATGTCCGGTGGAGAGTTGCTGCTGCTTTGGGGCAAATTGGGACAGAGGAGGCTGTAGCAGGTTTGGTGGGGCTGCTAGGGGACGAAACTTCTGGAGTGCGCCAAAAGGCTGTTAAATCTCTCGGTCAAATTGGCTCGACGGCTGCTATTTTGGCTCTGGAAGCAGCTTTAAACCGCGAATTTGGTGACATTCGCGCCCTAGCTGCCCAATACTTGCCGGATGTCAGCACAATGGCAAAAACAGTTGATTTTGAACTTGAAGCTGCCGCAGATTTGTCGGGTGAAAAATTGCCGAAAATCCTGATTGCTTCGGAAGCAGAAGCCAGCGAATACATTTTCGATCGCGCTGCTGGCCGCGATCTCCAATACCTGATCTCGATCGGCACTCCGGGCGTACCCGATCCCAAAACTTTTCACAAAGTCCCGAACCGATTGCGGCGATCGTTTAATGACCTCGAAACCCCCGTTGACGACCCCGATCAGGTTTTGCCTACACTTGATGACGTACTCCAAATTATTGACTTCGCCCTGAAAATGTCGGCGCGCCAGGGCAGTTTGCTCGTCTGCTGCCAAAGCGGCATCAGCCGTTCAACAGCCACAGCTTTGACTGTTTGTGCTGCGGTTTTGGGCCGGGGGAAAGAACGGGAAGCTTGGGCCTTGGTGCTCGCAGCCAGACCCCAAGCCCGACCGAATCGCTGGATTGTCGAATTGGCCGATCGAGCTTTGGGTAGAAATGGCAAGTTAGCAGCAGCGATCGAATTTACCGCCGCACCAGAGAACTCGCCCTGTGCCAACAGTTGACTCCCAGGAACCGGGTTTCTTTTGGTAAGTCATAAAAAGTTATACTCAACTTACAAGCCTTCGCCTCAGACTTGTCTTTGCGGGGCAGCGATGCCAAAAGTTGATCGCCAGGGTGCAAAAGTTCGATCGGCTCTCGCATTTGTGACATTCTGTGGTATGAAGTCGTCGGATGCTCAACAAAAACCGTCAAGCAATCGTCGCATTGCTGACAGCAAAACCCCAAAGCTGAGGAATCGGGTGCATTGTCAATAGACAATATCAGCTTTGGACTACTCACAGGCAAAACGCATCAGACAGAATTTTCTGCCTGTAAAATTCCGATCGGCGATAATTCACTGCCGGGAGCAATTTTTATTTTTTGCCTGTCGCAGACTTTTACCAGTCGAACAAGTAATTTGGCAACAGCCATCAACAGCCTAATTATCCATTAGACATCAACCGAATTTAAGTTTTTGCTCTCACTTGATCGGAGTGAAAGATACTTTTTCGTAGATATCTACAGTCAAACAAACAAGCTTTTCCGTTTGGAGAACTTAAGAGCGTGGTAGATTTTAACAGAATACAGCGGTTGCATATGTCGAAAATTAACTTGCTCAAAAAAACAGGTAAGGAAGCAAATTTATCCGTTGCCATTTGGGAAGGCAAGGGCGAGTCAAATCCAGAATTAGCAGGATTAAACCAACAGAATAAAACTTTAAAAACGCAAAAGATTAACCCAGAAACTAGCAATGTAGGTAAACGGATGCGCGTGTTTATTTCCGAACAACTCAATTCTGGAGAAACCGCACACCCAAAAACATTCTTGAAAATCAGCAAAATTTTGCCATCTAAAATTGCAGGCTGGCGCATCCATCAAAAAATTGGTGGCGGGTATTTTCTGGCAATCGGTATCGGCTTTATTGGCTCCCTGAGCGGACTGGTGATTGCCGACTACCACCAAGTACAAGGATTAAAACAGCTCAATGACGCTCACATACAAGCGCAATTGCTGGGCAATTTTAAAGGTGCAGCGCTGGCGACACAATTGCAGGGAGCGCAGCTAGATTCTTTTGTCGATAATTCTGCTAAGTTGCAATTACAAGAAGAGCTATTTGTTGGGAGTATTGCCAAGGCGAATAATTTGCGATCGCAAATAGAAAAATTTGCCGATAGCAAACCCGCTTGGCTAGCAGCAAAGCCTGCGATTCTCAAAGCTTTATTACAAGATTGCACAGCAGATTTAGAATCCTACGCCGATGCTCTCAAGTCTAGCTTGCAGCAAATTGGGCGATCCTCTTCGAGGGCTTCGCTAACGCAATTATCACCGCCAGAAATAGAATCAGCCCGAAAATTGCTCGCCACCGAAAGCGGCTCTGGTGCACAAAAACTCGACAGCAACCTTCAGGAATTGAGCAAAATCCTTGATATCGCCCAGCAGCAGGAACGGCAAGGCGGTGAAATGATGGAGGATGCCCAAGGCATTGAAAAGGCCATAATTATGATGAGTATGCTGCTGTCGGTAGCAGTGGCTGGAATTGTAGCTTGGCGCACCAGTCGGGCGATCGCCAAACCAGTCGTCAGTGTTACTCAGGTGGCTGAACAAGTAGCCGCCGAGTCGAATTTTGACTTGCGAGCACCCGTCACCGGACAAGACGAAATAAGCTCCTTAGCTGTGTCTCTCAATCACCTGATCGAGCGAGTTTCGGAACATACAAAAGAATTGGAACAAGCCAAGGAAGTCGCCGTCGCCGCTAACAGTGCTAAAAGCCAGTTTTTAGCAAATATGACCCACGAATTGCGGACACCTTTACACGCGATTATCGGTTACAGTCAACTACTTTTAGAAGATGCACGAGATGCGGGGTGCAAGGAGCTTGTACCCGACTTGGACAAGATTGAGAAGGCGGGGACGCACCTGCTATCTTTGGTTAACGATATCCTCGATTTGTCAAAAATTGAAGCGGGGGAGATGAAACTGGAAATCGAGGAGTTTGACATCCAATCGCTGATTGAGAATGTGGCGAGTGTGGCGAAACCGTTGGTAGGGAAAAATGGTAATGTTTTGGAGATTGAGTGCGATCGAACTGCGGGCACAATGCACACAGACTTGGGGAAATTGCGGCAGGTTTTGATGCACTTGCTGAGTAATGCTGCTAAGTTTACCAAAAACGGCAGGGTGAAAGTGAGTGTCAGGCGGATTGCAGGAGGTGGCGAGTTGAATTTAGGGCGATCGGGTGTTGACAAGGCGATCGGGGCGGGTGAAACTCATTCTGCTGTCATAGCTTGTCCGCTGCTGAATGTTCAAGAGTCGGATTGGATTTGTCTATCTGTTAAGGATACCGGAATTGGAATGTCGGAAGCACAGCAACACAAGTTATTTGAAGCTTTTGTCCAAGCAGATTCTTCGGTGTCGCGAGAGTACGGTGGCACTGGATTGGGGCTGACAATTAGCCGGTATTACTGTCAGATGATGGGCGGGGAGATTTTGGTGGAAAGTGAGGAGGGGAAAGGGTCTATCTTTACTGTGCGGATACTGGCGGGAAATGCGTGATGTGATGTTTGGGTGAAGTATTTGGGCGACAATTCGGTTTGTTGCAAAGCTGTTGTTTTGCGTCCAAATGCTTTACTCTTGTCATTGGGGCGCGATATTTTATTTTCCTAGATGTCTATTTAATTAAGTTGTTCTGATGCGGTTTATTACACCGTTTTCAGTATTCTTGCACTATTTGCAGGCTTCATCTATAATAGTTATATGTTGACATTTTGCAAATTTGTTAAAAGAAAAAACCTTTATTTAAGGATGTGGATTGAGCCATGATTGACTGTCTCAATGCTGCTCGCTACTTCATTATGAGAGCTTATGAAGATGGTCTAGAAGCTGAAATGACCAATATGAAAGTTCAGAAGCTTCTATATTACGTTCAGAGCTTGCATTTGGCGCTCTACAACGAACCATTATTTGAAGCAGAAATTCAAGCATGGCGCTACGGCCCAGTTTGTCCTCCTGCTTATAAGTTCTACAGTGAGTTTGAGGCTAAACAACTACCAATTCCTGACAAAGAATCCTTGTTGCAGCTTCCACCCCAGAAGCAAGAACTTTTAGAAGAAATTTGGGAATACTTCGGCAGCTACCATGCTTATAAACTGAGCGATATGACTCACGTCGAATTTCCTTGGAAAAAAGCTCGTAAAGGTTTCCCACCTCAAGCAAGTTCAACGGAGCCAATTCTGCTGCATGATATGAAAGAATTAGGTTATCAAAAGCTCGATCGCATTGAACGCGATCGACCTGCATACGAACTAGCAATGTCTGAAACTGTGAATAATGCGTTTGCTTCGGAACCCTTAAATCGTATTGGCAAAGGAGAAGTGCATGACTGGCTCAACTCAGTGATATTTTAGAAATGTTGGCAGAAAATGTCATTGTCACTGAAATTTTGGAAGACTTCCCGGATTTGGAACCTGAAGATATCCAAGCTTGCTTGCTGTTTGCCGCACGACGCACTGATTTTACTCGGTTGACAGCATGAATATTTGGATTGATGCTCAGTTACCCCCCACTTTGGTGCTTAAATCATACTCATCTTGAATATTCTTAACTCGGAAACTAGTATTAAACTTTTTTTTAAACTGACTTTGTAGCTGTTGTATACTTGTTGTTTGTCTAGGCACACGAGTAG
>ENA-OFDP01000092-OFDP01000092.1-metagenomes-genome-assembly--contig:-NODE-92-length-41036-cov-5.812059_pt1 | contig 41036 bp, 39 predicted proteins | sample MGYA00153389_OFDP01 | MGnify analysis MGYA00153389
GCCTGCAAGAAGAGCGCCGCCTGATGTACGTCGGCATCACGCGCGCGCAGCGCACCCTGGCTGTGAACTGGTTACGCCGCCGCAGAAAAGGGCGCGACACGATTGCCGGGTTGCCCAGCCGATTCATTGCCGAGATGGCTTTAAGCAAAGAAACCATCAGGGAAGATCCGCGCGAAAAAATCAAGGCGCTGCGGGCTGAGTTTGCGCAGCGTGCGTTAGACGCTGCTGCGGCGCAAGCAACGGCTGAGGCATCACCCGTGCCCGCTTGGGGATGACCATGAAGCTACGATCACTCAAATCATTTGCTATATTTTTAATAGCTATTTGCGCCCATATTCATTGGGCTATGGCTCAAAACAGTAACAAAAATTCGCTAAACATACCGTGCGCAGCCACCAAAGACATCAAAGCGCCGCAGTTGTACGGCATGTGGCAAGTCACCTTTACCAATCCACCTTCCGGCTTGCCACCAAATGCCGCCATGCTGCTGAAAAAGCACGAAGAGTTTTCAGACAGCCTGCAAGGCGTGGTGACGCGCAAATTGCCTTCCACCCAAAGCGCAAATGGTAAAAACGGCCACGCTGAGAAAGCCGCATTGGCGGGCGATGTGGAAGACGGCTTTGTGATTCTGGATGAGTCCAGCAACAACATCAGCATTTCAGGCACCTGGAATGGCCAGCTGGTAAGCGGCACCTGTGGCCGCGAAGTCACCGGGTTGTGGAAGGACACCAGCGCCAGCGCGGTGCCAGACGCGCCAGACGTGCCTTTTGTGCTTAAAAAGCTCTCGGGCTGGTAACCTACAGTGGACTGCGGGTACGCTGGACACCGCAACGCGCCCATTGCGACTAGCCTTGCAGCATGAACGCCAACGACGCTTTTACCCTCGGTTGCATCGTTTTTGGTGTGCTGCTTATTGCCAAGACGCTGGGCAACTCCTTTATCACGCGGCTGCCCATGAGCGCCGCCATGCTGTATCTGGTCGCGGGCGTGGCCATCGGCCCCCTGGGCTGGAACCTGTTGAAACTCGACGCGTTTAAAAACACACTGCTGCTGGAACGACTCGCCGAGGTGGCGCTGCTGATTTCACTTTTTACCGTCGGCATGAAGTTTGAGCTGAAGAGAAAAGACATTCGCTGGCGCATTCCGGTGCAACTGGCTACCGTTTCGATGGTGCTTACAGTGGGTTTGATCACCGCTGCCGGTATGTGGCTGCTGAACTTGCCATTGGGTGCAGCGGTGTTGTTGGGCGGAATTTTGGCGCCAACTGACCCGGTGCTGGCCTCAGACGTGCAAATGCTGGATATCACCGACCGCGACCGGCTCCGCCTGGGGCTCACAGGCGAGGGTGGTCTGAATGACGGCACGGCTTTTCCGTTTGTCATGCTGGGGCTGGGGTTACTGGGTTTGCATGATATGGGCAACAACTTTTGGCGCTGGTGGGCCGTTGACGTGCTGTGGGCAGTCATCGGTGGCCTGGCGCTGGGCTTTGCGCTGGGCGCTCTGGTCGGCCGGGCGATTGTGTATATGCGCACACAGCACCTCGAAGCTCTTGGCTCTGACGAGTTTATTGCGCTGGGCCTGATTGCCTTGACATACGGCATTGCGCTGTTGTTGGGCACCTACGGATTTTTGGCGGTGTTTGCGGCAGGGGTGGCGCTGCGCCGCATTGACCATTCCGCGCCCGTACCGGATTCCCGCGAACAAACCGTTCCCGAACTCGCCCTTCCCGAAAAAGCCCCCGCTGGCACCGGGGAAGTTCCGGCCCACATGATGCGGCAGGTCGAGCGCTTTAACAGCCAGCTCGACAGCTTTGCAGAAGTGGGCATGGTGCTGGTGGTGGGGGTGCTGCTGGCGAGCGTTCGATTGGACGTGCGCTATTTGTGGTTTGTACCGCTGCTGTTTTTACTGATTCGCCCCGCTGCGGTGGCGATTGGGCTGCTGGGCACCGACGCCAAACCCAACCAGCGCCGGTTGATGGCGTGGTTTGGGATTCGTGGGATTGGCTCTTTGTATTACTTGTTGTTCGCCATCAACCACGGTCTTGAGCGCGGCGTTGCGCAGCAGCTGCTGTCCGTCACGCTGGTGGTGGTGGTGTGTTCAGTGGTGGTGCATGGGGTGTCGGTCACGCCACTGATGCGGCGTTACGAGGCGCGTAAAAAAAGCGTTTAAGGCAAGCGTTTAATTTTTCGCAAGCAGACAATTTACTCTGTTTTTTATAGCTGCTTGCGCCTGTATTTATTGGTCACACATCGCTTTTTATGCAGCCTCTGGAATTGCTTTAGCCTCAGGTACTTTAGCGCTTTGCTGCGACTATTTGGTAGCTATTTGAACCAGCCGGTAAGTTATGGCATAGTTTAGGACTCTGTAACTAAAAATCTCATCACCATGAACAACAGCAATCGCCGCATTTTTATGCAGCTAGTAGCCATCTCCGCAACCACTGGCGCAACCGCCAACGCTTTGGCGCAAGCCCCGGCCATGGTCAATGAAAAAGATCCGGCAGCCGTTGGCTTGGGTTACGCAGCAGACACCACCAAGGTAGACGCCAAAAAGTACCCCAAGCACGCCAAAGAACAAAACTGCGCCAATTGCCAGTTGTATGCTGGCAAAGCGGCCGACGCAGCCGGCGCATGCCCGTTGTTTGCAGGTAAGCAGGTGGCAGCAAAAGGCTGGTGCAGCGCCTGGGTCAAAAAAGCGGCTTAATTGATCGACTGAGTCTTCGGACGTCCGGCTGGCGGCTTGGCTTTTGCTAACGCTGCCAGCGGAGCCAAATATCGTAGGCGTGCACCGCCCCTGATGCGCTGAGACACAGCGCCACAATTAACCAGCTTGCGCCCGTCAATGCAGAGCGCAGTGCCAGCATCAGAAACAAACCCGAAACCATATTGGCAGAGAAATCGCGCGGGGCAATTCCTCGGCCCGTCGACCGGTAATAAGCGGTCAAAACTATCCACTCAATCACAGTGATGGCAATCGCAAAGTCGACCACTCGCCCACTGAGAAAAAGTTGCGCCAGAACTTCATTCATGGCGCAGACGGCTTGCCATCAAACTTTTGCCAGGCCCAGCAGATGGCCCATGTCTTTGAAGAAAATACGAATGTGCGCCATGGGTTTTTTGCGTACCAGTTTTTTATTCATGTAGGACTCAAAAGTGAGCTGCTGCACGTCGCGGTCTTCGCAAATTTTCACAAAGCGCTCGCGGCGGCGGTCGCTGCTGTACCAAAACCACTGCATGATTCCCAGCACGCCAAACACCAGGCCATGCTCTTTCATGAAACGTTTGCGCGCCAGTTTCAGCACTGCGACATTGCCGGTATCCAGCAGCTCTTGTACCGACTGGGCGGCCAGCTCACCGCCCACCATGGCGTAGTAAATGCCTTCGCCTGAAGCCGGTGCGACCACGCCTGCTGCGTCGCCCGCCAGCACCACATCGCGGCCGTTGTCCCACCGCTTGAGGGGCTTCATGGGCAGCGGTGCGCCTTCGCGGCGCAGCGTTTCTGCGCCCTCTAAGCCGGCCTGCTGGCGCAACTGGGCGGTTGCGCCGCGCAATGAAAAGCCCTTGTCAGCGCTGCCGGTGCCAATGCTCAGGGTGTCGCCGTGCGGGAAGACCCAGCCATAAAAATCAGGCGACAACTTGCCTTGGTAAAACACATCACAACGAGCACCGTCGTAACCAGCAGGTTTGACTGCCGGGGCGCGAACAATCTCGTGATATGCGAACACGCACTTGGCCTGCGCAGCGCCCTGCACTGCCTGACGCGCCACTTCGGATTTCGCTCCATCCGCGCCGATGATGGCGCGTGCGCGCACGCAGCCGGGCGTGCTGTCGGCGCGGCCCGCGCGGCCCCGCGCTTGAAAATGCACTGTGGCTGCACCCGCAGCGTCACGCTCAATACGGTCAAAAGTGCCGGTACGCAGCACCGCGCCAGCAGCAACTGCGCGCTGGCGCAGCCACTCGTCAAAATGCTCACGGTCCACCATGCCAACAAAGCCGTTGTCGATTGGAATATCCACATGCTTGTTGGTCGGCGAGACCATGCGCGCAGCAGTTGCGCGCGCCACCAGCAGCTTGTCGGGAATTTCAAAGTCTTTGATCAGCCGCGGCGGAATTGCGCCGCCGCAGGGCTTGACGCGCCCTGCGCGGTCAAGCAGCAACACCGAACGGCCCTGGAGCGCCAACTTGCGCGCCGCCGTGGCACCTGCTGGCCCACCGCCTACAACCACCACGTCAAAAGTTTCAGTTAAACCCATGTTGTTCACCTTTTATCTTGCGATATCACTTGCAAAAACCATCGTTGCGGGAGTGCAGCCAGCCTCCCGCGATTGGGGTGTCAGCGTTTGGACTGCTGGCGTTTTGCCAACCCGCCACGCCAGCACCGCAGACACAACAAACAGCAGCGCCTCCAAACCAAACACACTGGCATAAGCTGCGCCCGGGGAAGCAATCAGCCAGCGCGCCACGTCACTGGCTACCGTACCCATGAACCCGCCCAAGCCAAAAGCTATTGCTTGCGCCGCGCCCCACATGCCCATGCGAACCCCCTCGCGCGCGCGCCGGCCCTCGCCAGCGAGCCGCATCATCGAGCTGATGGCCCCAATCGAAAACGCGCCGTTGGCAACACCGAGGCAAAAAACGGTTGCCAGCAGTGGCCAGCCGGGCCCGGCAAGGCCAGCTGCGCTCAAGCCGGCCAGCGCCACGGCTGATGCCAGGCAGCCGCCGACGGTCCAGCCGCGCAAAGAACCCACATGGCGCAGGTGGGGCTTGTGGCTCCAGCGCGCGCCAACCAGCCCCGCCAGCGCCACCAAAATCATTCCTGCCAGCACACCGCCGTGCTGCACACCAGACAGCTGTGTGGACTGGCCGGGCGTAAAGTTGAATACCGTGCCTGCAAACGGCTCCAGAATCAGATCCTGCGCACTGAAAGCCAACATTGACACGAAAACAAAAATAGTAAAACGCCGTGCAGCGGGTTCAGCCCAGACTTCGCCCAGCGCCTGGCTAAAGCCGGGTTTTGCGGGCGCTGGTTTTTCAGCCTCCGGATTTTGTACTGCTGGACCCTCCAGTTTGTAAACCGCAACCAATGCCATGACAAACGCCAGGGCGCACACAGCAGCCGTAACGCCAACCAGACGCTCAGGTGAATATGGGTCAAGCAATTTACCGGCAACGCCTGCAGTTATTGCGAAACCGAAAATCATCATCATCCAGACCATGGTGGCTGCGGCAGCACGTTTGCCTTTATCAACCCGCTTGGCCAGCATGACCAGAAGCGAAGTGCCGCTGGCGCTGACGCCCAGGCCAATCACGACAAATGCAAATACTGCCAGCGCTATTCCAGCATGCCGGTTGGTACCCATCCATGCCGTGGCGACTGAGGCCAGTACGCCGCCAGCGGCCAACACAGCCATGCCGCCAACAATCCAGGGCGTGCGCCTGCCGCCGATGTCAGAGCCAAAGCCCATGCGCGGCCGGGCGATTTGCACCATGTAATGCAGCGCCACCAGAAAGCCAGGGAGCATGGCGGGCAAGGCAAGCTCAACCACCATCACGCGGTTCAAAGTGGAGGTGGTCAACACCACCATCGCGCCAAGGGCGGCCTGCACCAGGCCAACCCGGGCAATGCTGAGCCAGCCGAAATTGTTCATGCTGGCGCCACCAGGCCGCGCACCGCGAACGCACTAACCATCATGCCCGACACAAAAAATGGCACGCCGAAACCGCTATACCAAAGCGCGCGCTTGCTGGCACTCGCCAAAAAGTGGTACATCATGCCAAGCTGAACAAAAAGCAGAAGCGCCACGCCAATGGCGTGCAGTGGCCTGTCCCACGTCAATAAAAGCGCAACCACGGCGAGCTGCGGTACCGCCATCATCCAGCACGCCACTTGCGCCGCACGCTGGATACCCAATTGCACCGGCAAGGATCGCACGCCCATTTGGCGGTCGCCTTCCACCGCCTTGAAATCGTTCAGCGTCATGATGCCGTGAGCGCCAACGCTGTACAAGAGCGCCAGCACCAGCGAGCGTGCGTCAGGCATCAGGCCGCCTGCCATCACAGCCGCCCCGGTCACCCAGGCAATGCCCTCATAACTCAAGCCGCAAGCAGCGTTGCCCCACCAGCCGTTTTCCTTCAATCGGATGGGCGGGGCGCTGTAGGCCCAGGCCAGCAGCAAGGCCACGATCGTCGCTGCAAAGCCCCACGGCCCCAGTGCCGAGGCCAGCGCCAACGACACGCAAGTCCACAACACAGCGATATAGAACCCCCACTGGCCGGGCATACGGCCTGAGGGAATAGGGCGCATCGGCTCGTTGATAGCGTCAACATGGCGGTCATACCAGTCATTTACAGCCTGGCTGGTGGCGCACACAAAAGGCCCGGCAAGAGCGACTCCCACGACCGCTATCAACCACTTTCCGTCCATCGACACACCCGAGGCCACCACACCGCAGGCAAACGCCCACATCGGCGGGAACCAGGTAATGGGCTTGAAAAGCTCCGCTACCGTTGCGAGGGTTGGGCGGTGCGCTAAAGTCGATGCGAGCATGTGTGTATTGTTTAATTGACACTTACTTGTGTCAAGTAGAGTTTACAGTGTATACTGAATTTATGCCAAACGAGGCAAACACTTAAAAAACCACAGCGCGCTTGCTGATCCGTCGCGCACTGTGGGCCGAAGTCTATTTTGATGTGTCGGCCACATTGGATTAGAGGTGCGTCATGACTACAGCTAACAACACTGCTTTGTTTTCGGAGTCACTGTCAGAGTGGGCGCCCGAGCTGGCCCAAACCATGGTGTCGCTGGGTGGAGATATCGCGTTGGTGATTGATGAGCGCGGCATTATCCAGCGCGTCGACCAGCGCGCTTCAACACCACTGGCCAGTGACGCGCACGAATGGATTGGCCACCGCTGGTCGGACACCGTCACGGTTGAAAGCCGCCCAAAGCTCGAGCGCCTGATGGCCGAAGCTACTGCGACCTGCGCCACCAAGAAGCGCGAAGTCAACCACACCAGCCGAACCGGTGGTGCCAGCGTGCCGGTGGCTTATACGGCGATTCGCCTTGGCTCGCGCGGGCCCATCTTGGCGGTGGGCCGGGACTTGGGGATCAGTGCCGCCTTACAACAACGGTTTTTAGGTGCCCAGCAGGAGATGGAGCGGAACTACAGCCGCGCCCGCCAATCTGAGGCGCGCTACCGTTTGCTGTTTCAGGTGGCGACCGATGCCGTCATTGTGGTCGACGGTGCTACGCTGGCTATCGTGGAGGCCAACCAAAGCGCCTGCGAGTTGTTTGATTTGACGCCCACACAAGTGGTGGGCCAAAGCGCTGTGTTTGGCTTTGAACGTGCTTCGCGCAACGCCGTCAACGCCATGCTCGCCACGGTGTTGGAGAGCGGACAGTCTGCCGAAACCCGCGCGCACCTGGCGGGAAAAGTCAGCAGCACCAGTGTCACTGCCACACCGTTTCGGGTGGTGGACACGCAGCAACTGCTGGTGCGCATTCGCGCAACCTCGTCGCTGGGCTCTCCAAGCGATTTGGGCGCAACGTTGGCACGTCTCGTCGACAGCGCTACCGACGGCGTAGCCGTGACCGATGTGGACGGCGGCGTGCTGATGGCCAATGCTGCATTTTTAAAGCTGGTGCAGGCTGGGACCGAAGCATCGGTGCGCGGCCGCCCTTTGTCAGATTGGATCAGCGTGCCCGACGCTCCATTTGCAGATGTGTTGTCGCGCGTGCAGCGCGAGCGCATGCTTGACTTCATGCCTTCTGCAGCGCTGCAAAGCGATGCGCAGCTCAAACCGGTTGAAGTTGCCGCCACGCTGCTCAGCGAAATTGACCCGCCCTGCATTGGTTTTAGCATTCGGGTGGTGCCCAGTTCCGGTGGTGAAATGGCGATGACCGTTGAGCCCATGCAGGCGGCGGTAAAGGTGCTGTGCGACCAGGTCGGCAGCGAGGCACTTCCAGAGCTGATGCGCCGTGCTGCAGAAGTTTTGCAGCGCAACTTTATTCGCATGGCGATGGAACGCGCTGGTGCGGATTTGAACAAGGCAGCCAGTTTGCTCGGCATCAACCGCCAGCAGCTTGAACTGCTCAACCATGCGGCTGGTAGCGCCTGAGACCAAAGCGCTCCGTCTAAAGGCCTGTTTTTAAGTATTTTTTGCCTGTGGCCTTGTAGATACGGGCGCAAGCAGCTATTAAATAAATAGCAAAACCGGCCTACATCACTGCATCAACCGTCGACAGCGACATCTCCGCCAATGCCAAAGCGCTTGAGTTTGACGTAAAGACTTTGGCGCGACAGTCCCAACATTTCAGCGGCTGCAGCACGGTTGTCACCCGTGAGTTCCAGCGCAGCTTCAATGCAAAGCTGCTCGATCAAGTCGGTCGTTTCACGGACGATGTCGCGCAGCGGTATGCGCCCTACCAGCTCTGTCATTTGTCCGGCTGAGCGTGGCAACTCCTTGGTGGTCAGCGCATCGTTGCTCAGGCGCCGGCCCACATCACGAATGGTAAAACCCAAACACGGCTGGCTGCCGGTCGTAATCGATACCGCGGAAATTTCGACTTCAGACGTTGAACCGTATTCGCCGCGAAGCGTGGTGGCAAAAAGGCGCAGCGTGCCGCGCTGGCGCAGATTGGAAATCAGAATATTCAGGTCAACGCCACTGCGGCCCAACCATTTTTGCAGGGATTCTCCGCGTACCAGCTCTTCACTTGCAAGCTGGGTCAGTTCTAAAAATGCGCGGTTGACCGACAAGACGTGGCCCTGCACGTCGGTCACGACAAACGCATCAGGCGCGCTGTCAATTGCGCTCATCAGCATCTTGGTGGCAGCACTGTCGCTCGCTCCTGAAGCGGGTTTTAAAGGCGTGATGCGCACCAGCAAGTGGGTCGAGTTCTCCTGACGGAACAGCGACCCAGACAAGGTAAACACTTCGGGCGCATCGCCAAAACAGACGGTGATAGGTTCAGCGCGCCCCGATGTGCGCAGCGAGGAAAACAATTGCTGAACCGCCGGAATGCTCAAGGCATCCAGGCTCTGCGTCATGACCCAGCCAACCTGCCGCGCTTTCTCGCCGAGCAGTTTATATGCAGCAGGGTTGGCCTCTTCCAGTTTTTCGGTAGTCGCGTCAAGGATAAGAACCGCCTCAGCAGCGACTTGAAACAGCAGGCGGTAACGCGTCTCAACGTGGCGCAAGCGCCAATAGTCACGCTCCATTGACAGCTGGGCACTGACCAGGCGCTGCTGAAGCACCACCTGTGAGCGCAGATCGCGGCCGAACGCAATGGCATGCTTTCTGCCAGATGCACGGTTGACCGGCACCACCGAATACAAAAACGCAAGGTCTGCACCGTCGGCCGACGGGTGGTTAACATGCCGCCATTTGGTGCTATCGCCAAGCTCAGCTTCTTTGAGCATTTCGGCAACTTTGGGCTGGCTTTCCGCTGTAACGGTTTGCAGCCAAGGCTTACCCAGCCAATCAAGGTGGCCGTGCTTTTTGAGCTCGTCGTTGCCAAAAGCCATGTCTTGAATGACACCGACTTCATCGAGAATCAAAGCGACATCAGCAGCAGCTGAAATCAGCGAGGCGGCAGTCTCCGCGTCAAGCCCAGCAAGAAACAACTCTGGTCGTTCAAAGTGCCCAATGAGGTTTTCTTCTGTGCTTTGCTGCATTTACCGTGTTATCCAGAAGTGGCGGCTGTGCCCGCCGGTACACCTGTAGGCGCTCTGACTGCAGCCACCAATTTCGCGGCAAGCTCCGGCGCTTGACCTCCGTCGGTTGCAGCCGCGTCAGCATTGACATACGCCACAAATTCAGGACGCTCAATAAATATGGGGCCACCGACAATGACGCAAATTGATTTATTCAAGGCAGCAGCTCGAACTTTCTTGATACACGCTGCCAGCTCGTCAACCTGCGTTTCGTTGCCCAGTGAGAAGCCGACCACATCAAACCACTCGCGCTGAACCATCATCACCGGATCAGCCCCTGCCTCCCATGGGCCCCCGCCCACATCCCAACCGGCGCGGCGGAAAAACTCGGCCACCATGACCAACCCAAACGTGTGCTGCTCGCCAGGGCCAGGCAACAGCAAAACACTGCGCCCGCTGGGGTGATGGTTGGATTGCCCAAAGGCTGGGCTGAGCTCCCTTAACACCTGCTGCAGTCTGCCAAGACCCACGGTGACTTCAGTGAAGTCGCACAGATCAAGCTCCCACTGCTCGCCCAAATATCGCGCTACTGGCGCCAACAAATCCAGATAGATGGTTTCAACGGAAATTCCCCGCACCCGCATAGCCTCTATGCACGCATGGGCCACGTTCTCGTCTGGAGCCAAAACAAGCTTGGCAAAAGCCCTGACATCGTCCGGGCTGACCCGCGAATCGGTTGCGGTCGCTGCGGACAGGCACTCTTCAGGTGCGCGGTGCGCCAACATCAAGCGCGGAATGATTTCATGCTCAATTGCTTCCGACAAAAGCGCCAACCGCGTTTCCACGGCTTCTCGGTTAGCGTCGGTCGCTATCCGGGCGATTGCCCGACTACCTTCAGCATATGCACTGCCATCATTGTCCTGTTGGTATGCAAGCTGCCCAGATCCATCTCCAGATTGCACACTATTAGTTGTGATGGCCGCGTTGATCAATGACCCCATTATTTGTCTCCCGGCGCTGAGCGCGAATGAAACAGCTGCCGCGCCCGCCGAGGCGTGTCGGTGGCTCTGGTTGCCGTCAAGTATTGCTGTACTACCCTAAAAGCGCTACGCATGGCCATTGAAATGACCCCACAATTTGTAGTGCTCTGAGTTTTTACAGCTCAAACTTGATTCAGTCAATTCATATCTTCCCAGTTATCAAAACTTTAACCGCCCAAAAAAACATGTCAAGTAAAATTTACGTCAAGACAAGTTGACAGATTTGAAAAGTCGGGCTAAATTAAACCCATGGCGACAAGCATCGAAATCCAGAACAGGCAACCAGCGGTGACCGGACAAAACCAAGTAGCAAACAGATCCCTCTACACGCCAGAGCAGCGCATCAAGCGAGATAAAACGGTGTGGACGCTGGTGCAAGGCGTTTTGGCGCCGGTTCAGTTTCTGGTATTTCTCGTCAGCTTGTTCCTTGTGCTCAGGTACCTTTCAACGGGCGAGGGGCAAAACGCCGCAGTCATGTCGGTCGTCATCAAAACGCTAACGCTGTACGCCATCATGGTCACTGGCTGCATTTGGGAAAAAGTCGTTTTTGACTGCTACCTGTTTGCTCCCGCCTTTTACTGGGAAGACGTTTTCAGCATGTTGGTGCTGGCCTTGCACACGGCCTATCTGGCCGCGCTGTTGACTGACGCGCTGACCGCACAACAATTGATGTACTTGGCACTTGCTGCGTACGCGACCTATGTCGTCAATGCTGGCCAATTCATCTGGAAGCTGCGCATCGCTCGTCTCGATTTTGCAAAGCAGCTGGCAGCAGCTCCTGCAAAGGGTGTGGTCGCATGAGCGCTGTTATTCCAATTCACCATGCAGCGTCGGTGGGGTGCGCCGATGCCCCTGTGCTCAAAGAGCGCGGCCAACGCGAAGTTTTCTGCGGGCTGACGGGGATCATCTGGTTGCACCGCAAAATTCAGGACGCATTCTTTTTGGTGGTGGGCTCGCGCACGTGTGCGCACCTGATCCAGTCTGCAGCCGGAGTCATGATTTTTGCAGAGCCCCGCTTTGCAACTGCCATCATTGACGAGCGCGACCTCGCAGGGCTGGCAGACGCCAATACAGAGCTCGACCGCGTCGTGACCCGACTTCTGGAGCGCAGGCCGGAGATAAAACTGCTGTTTTTGGTCGGCTCATGCCCGTCAGAAGTTATCAAACTTGACTTGTCGCGCGCCGCTTCTCGCTTGGCGGCAACTTTTTCGCCAAACGTGCGCGTGCTGAATTATTCCGGCAGCGGAATTGAAACCACCTTCACCCAGGGCGAAGACGCCTGTTTGGCGGCAATGGTGCCAGCACTCCCGCAGGCGCTCGCAGACGCGCCAACGGAGCTTTTGGTAGTTGGCACGCTGGCCGACGTTGTCGAAGATCAGTTTACGCGTCTGTTCAAACAAATGGGCATTGGCCATGTCCGGTTTTTCCCGCCGCGCCAGGCAAACGATCTGGCTGCCATCGGCCCGAACACCCGGTTTCTGCTCGCGCAACCTTTTCTAGCCGACACCGCAAGGGTTCTAGAGGCCCGGGGCGCGCAGCGGCTTTCAGCGCCCTTCCCGCTGGGTGTCGAGGGCACCACGCTGTGGCTGAAAGCAGCCGCCAGTGTTTTCAGTGTCGACAACGCTCTGTTCGATCAGGTCACTGCCAACGCACGCCAGCGTGCCGAGTCCGCCCTCGCAAGGCAGCGTGCCCAGCTCAGTGGCAAACGGATTTTCTTCTTCCCGGATTCACAACTCGAAATTCCGCTGGCGCGATTTTTGTCGCGTGAACTGGGCATGGAGCTGGTGGAAGTCGGCACTCCTTACCTGCATCGCCAGCATCTGTCCGAAGAGTTGGCTTTATTGCCTTCGGGTACTTTCTTGTCTGAAGGCCAGCACGTCGAAAACCAGCTCGACCGATGCCGCGCTGCGCGCCCCGATATCGTGGTTTGCGGCCTTGGCCTTGCAAACCCGCTGGAAGCCGAAGGCATCACCACCAAATGGGCGATAGAGCTTGTGTTTACGCCCATCCAAGGCTATGACCAAGCCGCTGACCTGGCCGAGTTGTTCAGCCGCCCCTTGGTACGCCGCATGCGGCTGGCAGCATAGAGAACCCAGCATGCAACTTACCCTCTGGACATATGAAGGCCCACCGCATGTCGGGGCGATGCGTATCGCCACAGCCATGGAAGATGTGCACTACGTACTGCATGCACCGCAAGGCGACACGTACGCTGACCTGCTTTTCACCATGATTGAACGGCTGCCGAAGCGACCGCCCGTAACTTACACCACCTTTCAGGCACGCGATTTGGGCGGTGACACCGCCGAGCTGTTTAAAACCGCCGCACGCGACGCCTATGAACGCTTCAAACCCAAAGCCATGCTGGTGGGAGCATCTTGCACCGCGGAATTAATCCAGGACGACCCAGGCGGGTTGGCCAAAGCGCTTGACCTGCCAATACCGGTAGTGGCACTCGAGTTGCCGTCTTACCAGCGCAAAGAAAACTGGGGTGCGTCTGAAACTTTTTACCAAATCGTGCGGGCGCTTGCCAAGCCGCGCACAACTGCAGCGTCGGCGCCCGGAGCGCGCCCTAGTTGCAACATTCTTGGCCCAACCGCGTTGGGCTTCCGGCACCGCGATGATCTGCAAGAGATTTCTGGCCTGCTGGGCCAGCTGGGAATCGACATCAACGTCGTTGCGCCGTTGACGGCCACTCCCGATGACATGAGCCGCCTGGGCAACGCAGACTTCAACGTCGTGCTCTACCCCGAGATTGCCTCTGTTGCGGCCCAATGGCTGACACGTACGTTTGGACAGCCGGCCACGAAAACGGTGCCGATTGGGTCAGGCGCAACGCGCGACTTTATTCGTGAGGTTGCACTGTTGGCTGGAGTTGACCCGACTGCTGTACTGGCCAACGCCGACGCCCGCGCACCGTGGTACGCCAAGTCGGTGGATTCAACCTATCTCACCAACAAGCGGGTATTCGTTTTCGGGGATGCTACACACGCTGTCGCTGCCGCTCGAATCGCTAGCCAGGAGCTGGGCTTTACAGTTGTTGGCATCGGTACTTACAGCCGGGAACATGCCCGCGAGGTGCGCGAAGCGGCGAAGTTGTATGAAGTGGACGCACTGATCACGGACGATTACCTGGAAGTCGAAGCGCGAGTCTCCGAACTTCAACCTGAGCTGGTGCTTGGCTCACAAATGGAACGCCACATTGCCAAGCGGCTCGGCATTCCGTGCGCTGTGATTTCGGCACCCGTACACGTTCAGGACTTCCCGGCCAGGTACTCACCGCAAATGGGTTTTGAAGGTGCGAACGTCATGTTCGACACCTGGGTTCACCCACTGATGATGGGGCTAGAAGAGCACTTGATCGGAATGTTCCGGGGTGATGCCGAGTTCCACGAAGATGCTGCACCATCGCACTTGGGTGGTCATGCAAGCAGAGCAGCAAGCGCGCCGGTCGGCCTGACTGCTGACAACGCGCAACCGGTTCCAGAAATTGCGGTAAGCGCAGCAGCGATTCGCAAGGAAGACAGCCCCCAAATTGACATAGCCATGAAATGGGCGCCAGAAGCCGAAAAAGAGCTTCGCAAGATTCCGTTTTTTGTACGCGGCAAAGCCCGCAGAAACACGGAGCGTTACGCACAACTCCACAGCCTGCCGGTAGTCACAATCGAGACTCTTTACGATGCAAAAGCTCATTTCAGCCGTTGATCAAAGCGCCGCGCTGGCTCGCACTGCCATACGGGTTGTGGTGGTCACCATGGACACCCACTTGGTAAGTTCAACCCAGCGGATACATGCATCACTGATGCGGGAACTCCCAGGCCTGCACCTGTCGATGCATGCAGCCGCAGAATATGCCGGCAATGACGCAGCAATTGCACGCTGCAAAGCCGATATCGCGCAAGCAGACATCGTTGTGGCTGGTATGCTATTTCTAGAGGATCATTTCCTGCCAATTCTTGATGACCTGCGTGCCCGCCGCGACAGCTGTGACGCAATGATTTGCATGGCGTCGGCAGCCGAAGTTGTGAAGCTGACCCGAATTGGAAAGTTTGACATGGACAAGCCAGCAAGTGGCCCCATGGCGCTGCTGAAAAAGCTGCGCGGAGCCGGAAAAGACAAAGCTGCGACTGGCGGCGCTGCGCAAATGAAAATGCTGCGCCGCATACCGCAGATGCTCCGATTTATTCCTGGTACAGCGCAGGACGTTCGTGCGTACTTCATGACGCTGCAATACTGGCTGGGTGGCTCGGACGAGAACATGTTCAACCTCGTTCGCCACGTAGTAGACCGCGGTGCTGACGGCCCAAGGCGCGGCCTGCGCGGGCTGGTAAAAGTACCGCCTCCGGTCGAATACCCTGAAGTTGGCGTCTACCACCCAAAACTGGAAGGCCGCTACGCCACCGACGCTGCCGCTTTGCCGAATATGGGTGGCGATGCGCACAAGGGAACGGTGGGCGTTCTGGTTCTGCGATCGTATTTGCTTTCAAACAACGCCGGGCACTACGACGGCGTGATTGCGGCGCTTGAGTCTCGCGGATTGCGCGTCATTCCTGCCTTTGCCGCAGGCCTGGATGCTCGCCCTGCAATTGATGCCTACTTCTTCAAGGATGGCCACGTTTCAGTGGATGCGGTGGTTTCCCTGACCGGCTTTTCGCTGGTCGGTGGCCCAGCCTACAACGACGCCAAGGCTGCCGAAGAGGTACTTTCGCGCCTGGATGTGCCCTACGTGGCTGCACACCCGGTAGAGTTTCAAAATCTTGCGCAATGGGGCGGCTCCGACAGAGGTTTGTTGCCGGTAGAAAGTACCATCATGGTCGCGATCCCGGAACTCGACGGCGCGATGAGCCCGATTGTTTTTGGTGGTCGCCCTGGCGCTCCGGGCGTCACCTGCACCGGTTGCCACCACAGCTGTACGTTCAAGCAAACAGACACTGCGCAGGATATGAGTTCATGCCCAGAGCGCGCACTCATGCTGGCAGCACGCGTCAGCAAACTGGTTGCGCTGCGCAGAACGGAGCACGCCCTGCGCAAAGTCGCAGTCGTGATTTTCAACTTCCCGCCAAACGCCGGCAACATTGGAAGCGCGGCGTATCTGTCGGTTTTTGAATCGATGTTTCACACACTGACGGCGATGAAAGCGCAAGGCTACACCGTCGATTTGCCCGACAGCGTCGACGCTTTGCGCGAGAGCATTCTTCTGGGCAACGCAGCCCTGCACGGCGCTGATGCCAACGTGCACACCCTGATTGCAACAGACGACCACGTCAAACGGGAGCGCTGGCTGATCGAAATTGAGGCCCAGTGGGGCCCAGCTCCCGGACGCCAGCTCAGCAACGGTGAAGCGATCATGGTGCTGGGCAAACAATTTGGCAATGTATTGGTTGCAGTACAGCCCTCTTTTGGCTACGAAGGCGACCCGATGCGGCTGTTGTTTGAAAAAGGGCTGTCACCAACACACGCCTTTTCAGCGTTCTACCGCTACTTGCGCGAGGACTTCAAAGCCAACGCTGTTCTTCACTTTGGAACGCACGGCGCGCTGGAGTTTATGCCGGGCAAACAAAGCGGAATGTCCGGAAGCTGCTGGCCTGACCGCCTGATTGACGACCTGCCAAATATTTATCTTTACGCATCCAACAACCCGTCTGAAGGCGCAATCGCAAAACGCAGGTCTGGCGCAACGTTGATCAGTTACCTGACGCCGCCAATTGCGCAGGCTGGCCTGTACAAAGGGCTCAATGACCTGAAATCCTCGATTGAGCGCTGGCGCACCATGGAGCCTGACGCAGCCGATCGCGGCGAGTTTGCAGTGATGCTGCAAACCCAGGCAGCAGACTTGAACCTCGCCGACCTGGAGCCACTTTGGAGTACCGCGACTGGCGGTAACGCAGATGCAATGGTCGCAGTACTTGCCAGGCAAATGCTGGAGCTGGAGTACACCCTTATTCCACACGGTCTTCATGTAGCGGGGCGCCCACCAAGCGCAACTGAGCGCGTCGACATGCTTTTGGCAATGGCCGAGGCTTCGCATGGACAACAGTTACCGCGAGATGCGTTGGCTTCGCTGGTGGCTGGCAGCGGAGTTCTGCAGGCAATGAAGGCAGCTTCAATGTCGCGAAATGAAGCGTCGATTGCCTTGATGACGGAAATGTACGAAGCCAATCTACTGCTGGCCAAAGACACTGAAGTTGGAGCGATGTTGCGGGCCTTGGATGGCCGCTATATTCGCCCAGCGCCCGGCGGCGACATTCTTCGCACTCCAGCCGTTTTGCCGACGGGTCGCAACATGCACGGATTTGATCCGTTTCGCATCCCAAGCAGTTTTGCAGTCAAAGACGGTGCAAAGCAGGCTCAACTCCTGCTCGACCGTCACATGGCAGACGGCAACGCTCTGCCCGAGTCGATCGCGATGGTCCTGTGGGGCAGCGACAACCTCAAAAACGAGGGTGCGCCAATTGCACAAGTATTGGCGCTTATGGGAACCCTTCCACGATTTGACAGCTATGGCAGGATTGCAGGCGCGACCCTGATACCCTTAAGCGAGCTCGGACGCCCCCGGATCGACGTGGTGATCACACTGTCCGGGATTTTCCGGGACCTGATGCCATTACAAATCAAACTTTTGGCAGAAGCTGCCTTCCTGGCTGCTTCTGCGGACGAACCGCTTGAAATGAACTGGATTCGAAAACATGCGCTGGCGTATCAACAGGAGCATGGCTGCACTCTTGAAGTCGCTTCACTGCGCGTCTACGGCAATGCCGAAGGTGCATATGGCTCGAACGTCAATAACCTGGTGGAAAGTAGCCGCTGGACGGAAGAAGGTGAGCTGGCAGAAACCTACACCCGTCGAAAAGGATTCGCTTATGGTCGCAGCGGCCGCGCAGTGCAACAAACTGCACTGCTTAAAAGCGCGTTGGCGGACGTGCAGTTGACTTACCAGAACCTGGACTCCGTTGAGCTGGGCGTTACTACAGTAGACAACTACTTCGACACTCTGGGCGGCATCACGCAAGCCGTCAAAGTTGCAAAAGGCGGCGCGACCCCACCCGTTTATATTGGCGACCAAACCAAAGGAGACGGCGCAGTGCGCTCATTGAAAGAGCAGGTTGCGCTTGAAACCCGTACCCGGATGCTGAATCCAAAATGGTATGAAGGAATGCTGGAACATGGCTACGAGGGCGTTCGTCAAATCGAGGTGCATGTCACCAACACCATGGGTTGGTCAGCCACAACAGGCCAGGTTCAACCATGGATCTATGAAGAACTGAGCCAGACATTCATGCTTGACCCGCTCATGCGTGACAGATTAGCAAAACTCAATCCGACTGCTTCAGCCCGCGTTGCCAACCGGCTGCTTGAGGCGTCTGACAGGAAATTTTGGACCCCAAATGCCGAAATGCTGGCCGCATTGCGCAAGGCGGGCGAGGAGCTGGAAGACCGGCTCGAAGGTGTGTTTATTGAATCGAAAGAAGGAGCTTCAGCATGAGTACAACAACAGTTCCGTTTCCCAGCATAAAAAGCAGGGGCGAACGCACAAAAATTCAGCTTGACGGCGAAGGCAGCTTACAAGTCGAACTGGACCCGAACCTGAAAATTGGAAATGCAAAAGTCTTTGCCATTTATGGCAAGGGCGGTATTGGCAAAAGCACAACGTCTTCCAACCTTTCAGCGGCCTTCTCCAAACTGGGCAAACGGGTTTTGCAGATCGGATGCGACCCCAAACACGATTCAACCTTCACCTTGACCAAGAAGATGCTGCCGACCGTCATTGACGTGCTGGAGTCTGTTGACTTCCACGCGGAAGAGTTGCGCGTGGAAGACTTTGTTTTCCCGGGGTACAACGGCGTGATGTGTGTTGAAGCGGGCGGCCCGCCAGCAGGCACAGGCTGTGGTGGATACGTTGTGGGTCAAACCGTCAAGCTGCTCAAGGAGCACCATTTGCTGGAAGACACGGACGTCGTCATCTTTGACGTGCTGGGGGATGTGGTGTGCGGTGGTTTCGCCGCCCCGCTCCAGCACGCCGACCGCGCACTTATCGTGACTGCCAACGATTTTGATTCGATCTTTGCCATGAACCGGATCGTTCAGGCGATTGGTGCAAAAGCAAAGAATTACAACGTTCGACTCGGTGGCGTCATTGCCAACCGCAGCAAGGACACCGACCAAATTGACAAATACAACAACCAAATTGGCCTCAAGCTGGCCGCTCATTTTCCCGACCTGGACGTCATTCGCCGCAGCCGTTTGAAAAAATGCACGCTTTTCGAGATGGAGTACTCCCCTGAGCTGGAAGCGGTCCAAAAAGAATACATGCGACTAGCGGCATCACTCTGGCTCGGTACGGAGCCGTTGAATGCAGTGCCGATGAAAGATCGGGATATTTTCGACTTGCTTGGCTTTGATTGAAGGCAATGGCAGTGGACACAGCAACCTACACCAGCAGGCGCGGTCAGATTGAAGAGTATTTTGATCGCACCGCCGTGCAAGCCTGGGAACAACTTACTTCCGATGCGCCCGTCGGGCGTATCCGCACGACGGTTCGCGCAGGCAGGACCAAAATGCGCGGTACGCTTTTGTCATGGTTGCCCGAAGACCTGCGGGGGCGGCGCATTCTCGACGCTGGCTGCGGTACCGGGGCTCTCGCTGTAGAAGCAGCTCGCCGCGGTGCCGATGTGGTTGCTGTTGACCTGTCTCCAAAGCTTGTAGATCTGGCGCGCCAGCGGATGCCGGAATCGTTTGCCCATGGGTCGCTGGACTTCCGAAGCGGCGACATGCTCGATGACGCGCTCGGAAGCTTCGACCACGTGGTCGCCATGGATTCCATCATCCACTATGAAACCAAAGACGCTGTGACGGCGTTATCGCGCCTGGCAGCGCGAACCTCCACGTCGATAGCATTTACCTTTGCGCCACGTACTCCTGCACTGGCGGTTCTTATTTCTATTGGGCGGCTGCTACCGCGCACCAATCGCGCACCTTGGCTTGAGCCGATGGCCAAGGCAAAACTACTGCAACTGATGGCAGCAGACGTAACGCTCGCCGGATGGCAACACACCCGCGACGAGCGGGTGTCCAGCGGGTTTTACAAATCTCAGGCCATGGAGTGGAAAAGACTGTGAAAGTCCCAAGCTTCAAAAACGGAATCCGGCGCCTGCCGATGCAGTATCTGCCTTTTGCCGACGCGGCAAGCGCTGGTTTGCCAATGGCCCGTTTGCTGCGGCTTTCGTTGTTTCAAGTCACAGTCGGCATGTCTGCCGCACTCATGGTCGGCACACTTAACCGCATCATGATCGTTGAGCTGGGCGTGGCTGCGTGGCTGGTGGCGCTGATGGTCGCCATTCCGTTGCTCGTTGCGCCCTTCAGGGCAGTCACTGGTTTTCGCTCTGACACGCACCGCTCTGCATTTGGCTGGCGGCGGGTACCCTTCATTTGGACCGGCACAATGATGCAGTTTGCAGGGCTGGCGTTCATGCCTTTTGCGCTGCTTGTGCTGTCGGGCCAAGGACAAATCCAAACGCCTGCCTGGCTCAACCAAGGCATTGCTGGCCTGTCGTTTTTATTGGTCGGCCTTGGTCTGCAAACTTCTCAAACTGCCGGCCTCGCGCTGGCCACTGACTTGGCAGACGAAAAAACCAGGCCCCGCGTTGTCGCGTTGATGTACGTCATGCTTTTGCTCGGCATGGTGGGCAGCAGTTTTGTTTTCGGGCTGATGCTGCAAGACTTCACACCAAAAAAGATGATTCAGATCATTCAGGGTCATGCTGTGTTAACGCTGGTTTTAAATGGTATTTCATTGTGGAAACAGGAATCTCGCGACCCTGCCCGCGCGGCTGCGTTGCGGCTTGAAGTTCAGCCCGTTTTCATGGACGTTTGGCGGCGCTTCATCTCAAACGGTCGGGCCCGCAGATTTCTCTGGACAGTTGCTTTGGGCACAGCTGCTTTCAACATGCAGGACATTATTCTTGAACCGTACGGAGGTGAGATTCTGAAACTGAGCGTGAGCGCAACCACCATGTTGACGGCATTGCTGGCCAGCGGCTCCCTGCTGGCTTTCGGGCTGGCATCCCGCAGCCTGTCGCGAGGCACCGACCCCTACCGACTCGCTGCGTATGGTGTGGTTTGCGGCATGCCGGGCTTTTCAGCCGTTATTTTTGCGGCGCCGCTGGATCTGAACGGGCTGTTTTTTGCAGGCGTGTTCTGCATTGGCTTTGGTGCTGGGTTGTTTTCAGTGGGCACGCTCGCTGCGGCCATGGGCCTTGAGCGCAAAGAGTTTGTAGGGCTTGCGCTCGGCGCGTGGGGCGCTGTACAAGCGACCGCCGCTGGCGTGTCCATCGCTTTTGGCGGTGCTTCAAGAGACTTTTTTTCAAGCCTCGCCTCTCAAGGCGCTCTTGGCAGCACCCTTGCTGTGCCCGTCACAGGCTACAGCTTCGTTTATTACGTAGAGATTTGTCTGCTTTTTATTACGCTGGTCGCTATCGGTCCGTTGGTCAGGAGAGCCACGATTTCAGCACCCCCCACCCCTGAGCGGTTCGGCCTTGCCGATCTGCCAGGATAGTTTTTCACAAGCAACCGTTCCGTTTTTTACCGCCATCTCAAGGAGAGACATCATGCAAGTAGGCGCAATCACTGGCTATGTAGATTTAGCCCAGATTATTTTGTATCTGTTTTGGATATTTTTTGCCGGTATCATTTTCTACCTGGTGGCCGAGGGCCACCGGGAGGGTTACCCAATGGAGTCAGAGGGCCCGCCGGGTTCAGCACCGGTTACTGGCTGGCCAATTCCTTCGCCCAAGACTTTCAAGCTGGCCAACGGCAGAGAAGTCACTGTGCCTGAGCTTGATCGCCCGGAGCCACCACAAAATACACGCCGCGATGGGGCGTCCATCGGCAATCCGTACATTCCAACCGGCGATCTCATGACTTCTGGTGTTGGCCCGGGTGCCTACGCGATGCGCGCGGACGTCCCTGACCTTGACCTCCACGGCCATCCGATTATTCGCCCACTGCGGGTACTCGACGGTTTCGGTGTTTCCAAAAATGACACCGACCCCCGTGGCTTGCCAGTGCTGGGTACAGACAACAAGGTAGCAGGTAAAGTAGTTGATATGTGGGTGGACACCTGCGAGATGATGTTTCGCTTTATTGAAATTGAACTTGTCGGCAGCGCGCAGCGCGTACTGCTACCGGTGCCGTTTGCGCGCATTAAAAGCGACAGCGTTAAAGCCCACAGTATTTACGCTGCCCAGTTTGCCAATGTTCCCACCACCAAAAGCGCAGACCAGGTCACCATGCTGGAAGAAGAAAAGATCAGCGCCTATTACGGCGCTGGCACTTTGTATGCAGATCCCATGAGAGCGGAGCCCCTTCTGTGAATGTAAAAAGCAACGGGCACGAGCACGAATTCGAGCCCGCCTTCGGGCTGCCTGAGCCCCTACCCAAAGGCGAGCACATCTTGTGGCAAGGAGCGCCAGACTTCACCGATATGGCGGTACGCGTGTTCCACTTGCGAAAAGCTGCGATCTACTTTGCTGTACTGATTGCTTCCCGCGCAGCCTTCTTGAGTTATTCGGGCCAGGGATTTGCAGCTGTAGCGTCCGGCTTGATGCTGCCATTGCTGCTGGCGGTAGTTGCACTCGGTGCGCTGGCTACGCTCGCTTGGCTAACCGCACGGACCACCGCCTATACGCTCACGGATCAGCGCGTGGTGATGCGGATCGGCATTGTGCTGACACTGACATTCAACCTGCCCCTCAAGCGCATAGAGACCGCCGGGCTGCGGCTCAGCAAAAATGGCTTTGGTGACATTCCGCTGGCACTCAACGGCGGTGATCGCATTGGCTGGCTGAACCTGTGGCCGCACGCACGGCCCTGGTGCCTCACCAAACCAGAGCCGATGCTGCGCTGCATTGCAGATGCGCAAGCATTTGCAACACAACTGCAGCATGCCTGGGCCAACGCCACCGGCAAAGCCACTTCGGCCGCCCAATCCCCCGCCGCAAGCCAGCCGCATTGGCAAGCCAAACTGACATGAACAGTCCGACCCCCACTGCAAAGCCGCCCGCTCCCGACACCTTTCCGCGCTGGGTGTTGTGGACGGTTGGGTTTTTGATGGTGTTCACCTTGGGCTCCATTGGCCTGGTACGCATTACCGGAAACGGGCCAGATCAACTGGCTGCGGCCACCGTCAGTGAACGCTTGCTGCGTTTTGAAGACCGCCCTGACGGAGGTGTTGCCGTGATTGACGGCATCACTGGCCAACTGCTCACCACTGTGACGGGAGAGCAAGGGTTTCTACGCGGAGCCATTCGCGCTTTGGCTCGGGACCGTACCGCTCGCAAGATTGGCGCAGAGCAGCCTTTCAAATTGATTTCCCGCACCGATGGAAGGTTGACTTTGTTTGACCCTGTGTCCGGTCAGCGCGTCGATTTAGAATCATTTGGACCTACCAATGCCGGAGTGTTTGCACCTTTTTTAACGATGCAACCACAACCCACAGCCAAGTAAAAAATTCGCAAACGCACAGAAGTTTTTGGGTCCTCCATCCAAGACCATTTAAGGTCACCCAAAGTTACCCAAGTCCAGCCAGGATCAGCTATGCAAACCACTACGACCGCCGCAGCCAGCCAAGTTACTCCCGAATCTGCAGCTCTCAAAGCCAGGCAAGATTCGCTGCTGAGCCCCAAGTTCTACACCACCGACTTTGCTGCGATGAACCGCATCGACGTGTCGTCACTGCGCGCCGAGTGGGACACCATGCTGGCCGAGTACGAGGGCGACAACAACCATGACCACTTTCAGAGAACGCCTGAATTTGCCGTCGAAGTGGCAGAGCATTTTTCGAAAGTGCCGCCCGAGTTGCGCCAGGAATTTATTGAGTTTTTGATCAGCTCACTGACGTCTGAATTTTCAGGCTGCATCCTGTACAACGAAATTCAAAAAAATGTCACTAACCCGGATATAAAAGCGTTGATGCGTTACATGGCACGAGACGAATCGCGCCATGCCGGTTTTATCAACCAATCCCTCAAAGACTTTGGCCTCGGGCTTGACCTGGGTGACCTGAAACGCACCAAGGCCTACACCTACTTCAAACCCAAGTACATTTTTTACGCAACCTATTTGAGCGAGAAGATTGGTTACGCGCGCTACATCACCATTTTTCGCCAGCTCGAGCGCAACCCTGACAAGCGCTTTCACCCCATCTTCAGATGGTTTGAGCGCTGGTGCAATGACGAATTTCGCCACGGCGAATCGTTTGCGCTCATCATGCGCGCGCAGCCGCACCTGCTGCAAGGCGGCAATAAGCTGTGGATTCGCTTTTTCTTGCTGGCGGTGTACGGCACGATGTACGTGCGCGACCACACGCGCCCCATGCTCAAAGCCGCTATGGGTCTTGAGCCGACCAGTTACGGCTATGAAGTGTTTCGCATCACCAACGAAATCACCAAGCAGGTCTTCCCGATTTCGCTTGACATTGATCACCCTGCGTTTCGCGCTGGCATGACACGTCTGGTCGAAGTGCAAGCCGGCATCAACGCCGCCAAAGCGAAAGGCGGGCTAATGGGTCTGATCAAACAAGGTTACTGGGCAGTCACTGGCCTGACAACCTTCGCACGTTTGTATGTATTGCCGGTCAAACGGCACGATCTGCCCGCCGAGATTCGCATGGCGCCGGTCTGGTAAGTACCCACTTTAAAATTTTCCAGCAGAACTTCTTTACGCCACCCGCCCCATGATTGAGATGTCGATTCCGGTGGTGTTCGCCATTTTCATTTGGTGGTTTTCAACTGGCTTGGTGCTGCTGCTGAACGGAATGCCCCGGACGACTTTTCGCTGGAGTCTGTTGATCTCATCGGTACTGGCACTCGCGGCGTTCTTTGGTCTCATGCAGAGCGCAAAGCAATCAAGTGTTGTCAATGCATACTGCGCATTTACCTGTGCCTTGCTGATTTGGGGATGGCACGAGCTGACCTTTTTAACCGGCTGGCTCACCGGGCCGCGCAAGCTGCCTTGCACCGCGTCCAGGGGCTGGCCGCGTTTTTCGCAGGCATTTGCCGCAATCATGTGGCATGAGCTGGCCATTTTGACCTCAGGCATCTTGATCATTGCGGTGACATGGGGCGCACCTAACCAGGTTGGCACCTGGACGTTTTTGGTCTTGTGGGCCATGCGCATTAGCGCCAAGTTCAATCTATTTTTTGGCGTTCGCAATTTAAGTGAAGAGTTTTTGCCTGCGCATTTAGCTTACATGGGTAGCTACTTCAAGCGGCGAGCGATGAATATGTTTTTACCGATTTCTGTGCTGGCTGCTTCGGCGGTGCTTTATATGTTGCTGGTGCGCGCATCAAGCGCAGCTACCTCGCCTGCTGAAGCGGTGGGTTTTCTTTTGGTGTCGACCATGCTAGCGATGGCTATTTTGGAGCATTTTCTCCTTGTGCTGCCCTTGCCCTCGACTGCGCTCTGGCGCTGGGCTTTGCGCGGGCGCAACCGTGTTGCAACCGCAGCGGCAGACTGATTGAGCAAATTATGACCACTCCTTTTTCATCACCTGCGGCGCGAAATGTGCTGTCTCCTTTAAACCTTGTGACGCTGCCTGCCGCCCCCGGTTTCGTGCCGCAAGGCGCGGGCGCTGGCCCCGCGGGCGAGCAAACTGCCATCGTGGTCGGTTCTGGTTTTGGCGGTTTGGCCGCGGCCATCCGCCTGAGCGCGATGGGCTACAAGGTCACGGTGCTTGAAAAGCTCGACGGCCCCGGCGGGCGTGGCTATGTGCGCAAACAAGACGGCTTCACCTTTGACGGTGGCCCCACCATCGTCACGGTACCGTTTTTGTTTGAAGAGCTGTGGGCGCTGTGCGGCAAAAAGTTTTCTGACGAAATTGACTTGCGCTTGATGGACCCGTTTTACCGCGTGCGCTTTCACGACGGCACGCACTTTGATTACAGCGGCGACCCCGCAAAAATGCGTGCTGAAGTCGCTCGCGTGAATCCCGACGACGTTGCTGGCTTTGACCGCTTTGTTCTTGAAGCCGACAAGTGCTACCGGCTGGGCTTTGAAACCCTTGGTTGCAAGGCTTTTGACAGCATTGGCGATTTGATGGCGGCACTGCCTGCGATGGTCAAGATGAAAGCCTGGCGTTCGATGTTTGGCTTGGTATCAAGCTACCTCAAGCACCCCAAACTGCAAATGGCCATGAGTCTGCAAACGCTGCTGATTGGCGGCAACCCTTTTTCAGTGACAGGTGTTTACAGCCTGATCAATGCCCTGGAGCGCCGCTTCGGCGTTTACTCGGCCATGGGCGGCACCGGCTCCATCATCAATGGCCTGTGCAAGCTGCTGACTGACCGCAATGTGCCCGTGCGCTTCAATGCTGAAGTACGCAAAATTGTGGTCGAAGGCGGCCGCGCCACTGGGGTTGAATTGGCCAGTGGCGAAAGCCTTGCCGCTGACATCGTGGTGTGCAATTCAGACACGTCATGGACCTACATGAACCTGATTGCGCCAGAGCACCGCAAACACTGGACCAACAAGCGCATTGAAAATGGCAAGCATTCCATGAGCCTGTTCGTCTGGTACTTCGGCACCAACCGGCAATACAAAGATGTGCCGCACCACACCATGGTGCTGGGCCCGCGCTACGAAGGTTTGCTGACCGACATCTTTAAGAACCACAAGCTGACAGAAGACTTTTCTTTGTATCTCCACCGCCCCACCGCTACTGACCCGTCGGTTGCGCCCGAGGGCTGCGATAACTTTTACGTGCTGGCGCCTGTGCCGCACCTGGACAGCGGCACCAACTGGGCCGAGCACGCCGAGGCCTATAAAAACGCAGTCTGCAAGCGGCTCGAAGAAACGCTGCTGCCCGAGCTGGGCAAACACGTCATCAGCTCACACGTCATGACCCCGCAGCATTTTCACGACGATCTGCTGTCGTACAAAGGCGCGGCCTTTGGCCTGGAGCCGGTGTTACTGCAGAGCGCGTGGTTTCGCCCGCACAACCGCAGCGAAGACATTGAAAACCTTTTCATGGTGGGTGCCAGTACGCACCCAGGAGCCGGTATGCCGGGCGTGTTGATGTCGGCAAAAGCGCTGCAAACCGTGGTGCCTGAAATTCGGAGTAAATCCAGCGTTTAAGCCTATGCAAGAAGCCCAGCCGTCTGTCCTCATCCCGTCAACAACGCCCGCAGAGCAGGGCAATGCCACGCACGGCTTTGACTATGAAGCCTGCCAGGAGTTGATGCGCGGCGGCTCCAAGACGTTTTTTGCAGCGTCGCGGCTGCTGCCGTCACGCGTGCGCGGGCCAGCAATCGCTTTGTATGCGTTTTGCCGCGTGGCCGACGACGCAATTGATTTCAGCGACGACCGCGTCACTGCACTGGCCGCGCTCAATGAACGGCTCAGGCGCGTGTACGCCGGCGACCCGATGGCCTACGAGCCTGACCGCGCACTCGCCGCCGTGGTGCGTGAATTCGACTTGCCGCTGGAGCTCGTCGCTGCGCTGCTTGAAGGCTTTGAGTGGGACGCCGAAGGCCGCCGCTACGAAACCATTGAAGATTTGCAAGGCTACGGTGCCCGCGTTGCTGGAAGCGTAGGCGCCATGATGGCAGTGGTCATGCGCACCAGAAGCGAGCAGGCGCTCGCACGCGCCTGCGACCTCGGCGTGGCCATGCAGCTCACCAACATCGCGCGTGACGTCGGTGAAGACGCACGCTTTGGGCGTCTGTACCTGCCGCTGGCATGGATGCGCGAAGCCGGGCTGGACCCCGACGCGTGGCTGGCCAACCCAGTGTTTGATGCCCGCATTGCGTCGGTGGTGGACCGCCTGATCAAAGCGGCCGACGAGCTGTACCAACGCTCTGAACACGGCATTGCGCAGTTGCCGCGTGATTGCCGCCCCGCCATTCGCGCCGCGCGCCTGGTGTACGCAGAAATTGGTCGCGAACTTGAAAAGGCCGGGCTTGATTCCATCAACCGCCGCGCAGTGGTGTCTGGCAGGCGCAAGCTGGTGCTGCTGGCCAGAGCCACCGGCGCCATGCTGATTGCCCCCGCCAACCCCAACGTGGAATTGGCAGCATTGCCCGCCAACCAGTTTTTGGTCGAGGCCGCCATGCAGCAAGGCGGCGAAAAAACCGGTGCGCAAGGCGGCACAAAACTGAACACCAGCCAGCCACCACGCCGCTCGTTTGAAGAACGCGCCCGCTGGACCGCCGAGCTGTTTGAGCGCCTGCAGCAAGCCGACGCCGCCAAAACCGCAGCGCGTGACGCGCAGTACATTGCCCATGCCAACGCCCGGGTCCAACGCGAACCGTCCGGTTTATCGACCGCCGGGCATTAACCCCGACAACAGGCACACCACATGACCGACTCACCCTTGATGCTGGTGAAAGTTCTGCTGATTGTGGGCTTGGGCGCGGCATTCGTATGGTGGCAATTTCGCGATTTGGCGCGCGAGAAAAAACGCGCTGCTGCGCTTGAAAAGGAGCCAGAGTCGTCTGAAGATTGACCCCGCTCTGATCAATTTTAAGTATTTTAGGGCTCTAAACCAATAAATACGGGCGTGAGCAGCTATTAAATTTATAGTTATTAATGGTTCGACTGGCTAGCCAGCCGCTTGGGCTGTTGCCTCGGCATGCCCCAGAGCATTCGTCAGCGCCAGCGTCAGGCCCGCCCGCAGTGCGGTCCATGCGGTATTGCCCGCAATCACAAAGCGCTGGTTTACTTCCAGCTCAATGCCAACGTACTGCGCCGGGCTGTGGCGCTTGCGCAGCAGCGACGTCAAGCCGTCGTCCTTGCCGCAGTAAGGGTAGTTTCGCCGGAGTTTTACATCGGGTTGCAAGCGCTGCAGGGCGCGCATCCACTGCTGCGCAAAAGGCGCTTCACCCGCGCGGCGAGGGTCGTACAACCAACCCACGTCAGCCCGCCGCACCACGCCCGCGAGTTCAGGCGTGAAGCTGTGCGAGGCAATATGCACCACACGCCGACCCGCTGCAATCTGGCGCGCAACTTCGCCTTCTACCGCCTCACGGTGCGGTCGGTAGTGTTTTTCGACAATCTCGCAACGCGTTGCCAGCGGCAAGCTGCGCGTGGCTTCTGAATACAGGTCACGGTGGCCGATTGAACGGTTCAAATCAATCAGCAGCCGGGTGGTAGTTGCTGCAAAAAGCGGCGCACTCAGCGCCTTTGCCAATTCCTCGGCCAGCGGCAACGCGCCCAAGTCCCAGCCGCGATGGGTTGTCAGCAATGCTTCATGCCCAGCAAAAAGCGGTGCGTACGCTGGCGGTACCAAGTTTCCGCCATGCTCGCAAGTGATGATGAAAGCGTCTTTTGTCACCCGCAGATTATCCCCACATCAGCGCCGCATAAACGCACACCGCCGGCTACCGCGTCGCCCTTCAAACCGCGTTGCCATAGCCATCTACCTCATAACTGGTCACATCGAAGCGCTGCAGCGTGTTCGGCCCAAACGCCATCGTGAGCGGTACATCGCCTGCGTCGCGGCCACGGGCCATCACCACGCGGCCAATGCGCGGTGTGTTGTGGCGCGCATCAAAGGTGTACCAGCGCCCACCCAAAAACACCTCAAACCAGGCGCTGAAATCCATCGGCAAGCGTACCGGCGGAATGCCAATGTCGCCCAGGTAGCCAGTGCAATAGCGCGCCGGAATATTCATGCACCTGCACAGCGTGACGGCCAGGTGCGTGTAGTCGCGGCACACGCCCGTGCCCTCGCGCCAGCCTTCAAGCGCGGTGCGGGTGGCGCGGGCAGCGTTGTAGTCAAAGCGGATGTGGTTATGAACATAGTCGCAAATGGCCTGCACGCGCGGCCAGCCTTTGGCGGTGTTGTCAAATTGCGCCCAGGCAAAAGCCAGCAGTTCGCTGTCAACTTCGCAATAGCGGCTGGGCAATAAAAATTGCAGGGTTTCAAAGGGTAAATCGGTTGGCTCGTGCTGCCACGCGTTCCAGGCCACTTCATCAGGCAAGCCAGAGTCTCGAACAACAGACTCGCTGTAAAACCGCACTTGGCTCACGCCTGCAAAGGCATTGACACGCCCGCACAGGTTGCCGAAACCATCCAGATATTCATCCACAACCAGATTGGGTTGCACCCACACCACCTCAGGCGCCCACAAATCAGCTTGGCGTGACGGGTGCACATGCAGCAAATAAATCAACGCCATCGGCGAGCTGATGGCGAGCTGAATATCGAAACCGATTTTGATATGCATGGGGTGGGCTGAATGGGAAGGCTAAAAACACCAGCCCGGTCAATTGTCATCACTGCACAGCTGCGAGGCCGCACACGCTGCAAAGCAGGTTTCGCAATATTCTTGCGGCATTGGCGAAAATTGACCGACCGGACACTGGCTGTAAATTTTCAGCTCTGCCCGATGCAGACCGACATCCAATCACGCCGCCGTGTTGTCAGAAACCTGGCCAAGCGCGTGGCAGACAAAGCGCTGCCAGCAGCGCCGAATGGAAGTTGTTCAGCGTGCGCTGCCGCTCACCACCGACCAGCCCGCCTTCTGGTCGGCCTTATTGTTCTCATATTCCCAAGCGGTGCCGCAGCGGTCACAGCGGTAACTGGTGATGGTGACCAGCGCATGCTTTTGGTTGCTGTGCCGGTCTTGCCTGCGGTCTTCTTGCCGGTTATTGCCCTGCACCAGCTCGGCATGGCCGGGCGCACGCCGCCATTTGCGCTGAATGCCAGCACACGGCTCGCAGAGCTCCATTTTTTTAAGTTCTTGTTGGCGGTTGGTGTCTTGGGTCATGGGATGAAGTCCAGAAGTCGCACCACTATTGTCGCTGCGCGCCGGTAAGTCTTTAATTTTGTGTGTTCGATGCCAGAGACGCTCTGCATAACTCCCTTCAGCCTGTGTAGGTGCAGTTCAACCACCCCGCAAAGTTTACTTACCAATAGAAACACGAACCCGACTTACGTCGGGTTGTGGTGTCGCATTGACTCCAATAAAGTTGCGCACTGAAATTTTGCTTGCAGATCTTGAAGGAAGAACCATGTTTTTTAGATTTTTAGCCGTTGTTTTAACCGCCTTTGCATTGGCGGCTTGCGGCGGCGGCGGTGGTAGTGATGTGGGCGCTGGCGGTGGCGTTCCACCGGGCGCGGGTACGAACCCGGTTCCAGACCCGAGTCCGATTCCTGACCCAAATCCCATTCCAGATCCAAACCCAAGGCCCGACCCGATAGCAAGCAAGCCGATTTACGAATCAAAAACCTTCGTCACCGACCGGCCTGGCTTCCTCGCGCAACTCAATGCGCAGGGCAACCGCGGTTTTTTCTACCTTTCCGCGCAAGCATTCGACATCGACCCAGCCACCAGCCTGCCCCGCGAAATTGTCAACGTTTACGCCAAAGACCTAAACACCACTTACACCTACGAAATTTTGAACCCACCATCGAGCAGCGCCACTTTTGCTGCGCAAGCCAATGCCCAAGGCGCGCGCGGTTATGACTTCCTGGGCAGCTTTGTGGCCGGGTTAGCGTACGTCAAAGACAACAGCAGCTCTGCCATCTTCACGCACGAGGTGCTGAAGGGCACCGACACCAGCGCCAGCTTTTTGAGCCAGAAGAACGCGCAAGGCAGCCGCGGCCTGTACTTCAGCGGCGACTACGTCTTTGATACGACGTCATTTCCCGTGTCGATCTATTCGATCTTCACCAAAAACAGTGCCAGTAGCAGCACGTACAGCTACCTGGTGCAGCCCGGCGGTCAGGCACTGCCCGGCGGCTCTTCAGCGCTGCTCACACAGGCCAATGCCCAAGGCCAGCAAGGGTACCGCTACGTGGGCGCAGAGGTATTTTTAAGCAACGCGGCCAATGAACAAATCCGCAACATTTACGTGAAGGACACCAGCCAGGCGTCAACGTTTGTTTTCGCCGCGCAAAATATACCTGCCAACACAACGGCCTTCATCACCGCCGTCAACACCAATGGGCAACTAGGCAAACTGTATTACGGTGATTTGGCCTTTCTCACGGCTGATCCTGCAGTGGCTACCTTCGCCGCAATCTACTACACGCCAGCCAACTGCGCGGGCATTTTGTGTCGGGTTAGCAGCCCACTCTAATTAGTGTCTGGCGGCTTGAAATCAGCCCGACCCCTTAGACTGGGGGGCTGATTGCTTTGTGGCTATTTGCTCTCTCGTGTCAGTCTTTCCGCAAATGAAATGCCGATGGCAGACAGTACAAAAGTGAAATGGATGACCGCCACCATGGTCACAATTTGAATGCTCTCCAAGTCCAGGTCGCCGCTGAGGTAAGTCTTCAGCGCGTGCACTCCTGAGATGGAAATAATGGCGAATGCCAGTTTCAGTTTCAGGTTGTAGGTGTTGACGTGGTCTAGCCAGTCCGGCTTTTTCATGTTTGTTTTGTCAAAGTGCCCGGTGGTCACGAAAAGGGACACCCCCGCCAGCGCCACCACCCACACCAGCTGCGCCACCATCGTCATGTCTACCAGTTCAAGTACTTTGATGATCAGGCCGATCTTATCCAGGTCGCCGTACAACAACGTCGTCATCAGCTTATAGGTTTCGAGCAGAAACTTACCCAAGATACCGAAGATGATGCCGACCAGCCCCACATAAAAGAACAGCATGGTGAACCGCATGCCGTAAAGCAGCGACCCAACGCTTGCAAGAATTTTGTCCATTTTTGTTCCTTGATAGAGAATGATCTGCTGTGGCAGACCGGCTTGTATTTGTCAGCTTTGGAGGCATCGCAAAATCGCAAGGTGCCTGATATGCCAGTGGTTTGGTACCAGGTCTTTGGTGAAGCATAACTGACGACAATGACATCGGACACGCCAATGTCAGCGCTACCTTGCACCGCACTGGCTTCAAGTCAATGTTCTGATACACATCCTGCGGTACTGAAAATATGACCGTAGGAGCAATAGATACGAGCGCAAGCAGCTCCTTAAACTATAGCGCTTAAAGCACAAAAGACAAGCCCAACATTGATGTGAATCAATAGCGCCATGCACGCATCGCAGTAAGCTGAATGGTCTGTTCATTTGGGCCCTTTGATGCACGCTGTTCTCGCTCACGCTATTCCTCACCGCAAAGTCATCCGCGCATGGCTTGCGCCCATTACCGGCAAAAACACGGCCTACGCGCTGGCGCTGGTAGCGTTTGACCTGGCGGCGTTTGCGCTGCTACTGCTAGCTGCCGTGCTGCTACCACACCCGGCGCTGCAGCTGCTGGCTGGCGCGTTGGCAGGCCTGGTGATTGGGCGGCTGTTCATATTGGGCCACGATGCCTGCCATCAAAGTTTTACCCCACACCGCAAGCTCAACCGCTGGCTGGGGCGGCTGGTGTTCATGCCGTCGCTTACGCCCTACAGCCTGTGGGACGTAGGCCACAACGTGGTGCACCACGGCTACACCAACCTCAAAGATTTCGATTTTGTGTGGCAGCCCCTGTCGCTTGATGCTTACCAGCGCCTGCCCGCTTGGCGTCAGCGGCTAGAGCGCCTGTACCGCAGCGGTTGGGCGCCTTGGCTGTATTACGCGTTGGAGATCTGGTGGAAGCGGATGTATTTTCCGTCGAGCCAGCTCATGCCCACACGCCGCCCGGTTTTTACCGCTGACGGTTGGCTGGTCAGCGGCGTGGCAGCGCTTTGGGTGGCGGGCCTGGTGGTCGCCGCATTTGCCACTGGGCAATCGGCGCTGTGGCTGGTGGCGGTGGGTTTTGTACTTCCCCTTCTGGTCTGGAACGCCCTGATTGGTTTTGTCGTCTACGTGCACCACACCCACACCAGCGTGGCCTGGTACGACAACAAGCGCGACTGGTCAGCGGCCAGCCCGTTTGTGTCAACCACGGTGCACCTGACATTTGGCAAAGGCGTGGGCGCGTTTTTGCACAACATCATGGAGCACACCGCGCACCACGTAGACATGGGAGTGCCGCTGTACCGCCTCAAAAAAGCGCAGGCCCTGCTTGAAGCCAGGCTGCCCGGGCGCATCATCATCCAGCGGTTTTCGTGGGCCTGGTACTTCAACACCGCCAGAGCCTGCAAGCTCTACGATTTTGAGCAACGCTGCTGGACGGATTTTGCTGGTCAGCGCACGAGCTGGGCTTGATCCAGGAGCCTGGGGCGGCAGAAGTGCCCGTTTTGGCCAATTTTCGGTATCAAATCAGCCTCTAGCCCAATAAATATCGGCGCAAGCAGCTACTGAAGTAATAGCGTTTATTTTGTTCCCACAACTTTTGCCGTTGTCAGGATAACCAGGCATCGCCGCAAAAGGACTGCTGCCATGGGACAAAGCCCAGTTTTGGCAACGATGGGCAAGTACGCCCATGAACGAACGGCAAACCCAGGTGCTCAACCGCTTGCTGGACGGCCTGGAGGGCAAGCTCATTGCCGCCCAGTGTGCAGCCATCGGCGAATGCTCAGCCGACACCGCCCTGCGCGACATCAACGACCTGCTGGCGCGAGGTGTGCTGCGCAGGCTGGAGAGCGGCGGGCGCAGTACGGGGTACGAGTTGTGTGGGTGAGCAGACAACAAGTTGCACGCGAAAAGAATTGGGGCCCGATCCCGATCCCGATTCCGCCGATTCCCGAATCCTCCTAAAGAAATAAAAAAAAACCCAACGCTTTCGCATCGGGCTTTGGTGTCGCTTGGCGCAAATACCAAGCACATTTATCAGACACATGTACTCAGCATTTGCGCTGGCCTTTCGTGTCGCAGTTTTGCGTTAAAACTTAAGCCGACGGCGGCATGATCACCGTGTCAATGACGTGAATCACGCCGTTGGTGCATTCAATATCAGTTTTGACGACTTTTGAGGCACCATTAAGTGTTACGCCGTCTTTGGTGCTGATATTGATCGATGCGCCATTCACAGTTGCAGCAGCCTTGCCATCCATGGTCATCACGTCAGCAGCCATTACTTTGCCTGCCACTACGTGATAAGTCAGGATTGCAGTCAACTTCGGCAAGTCTTTCAACAGTGCGTCAACCGTGCCGGCTGGCAGCTTGGCAAAGGCCTCATCAGTCGGTGCAAACACAGTAAAAGGACCCGCGCCTTTTAAAGTGGGAACAAGACCCGCAGCGGTGACTGCTGCGGCAAGTGTGGTGAACGAGCCAGCGGCAACTGCCGTGTCAACGATATCGTGCATAAAAAACTCCAAATGTTGGTCATCACTGACCCAGACAAGCCAATCGAAAATGCGATTGATCCGCACATCGTACGCATTTTTTACTTCAAAACGGTGACACCGATATTGCCCCGCGTTTGGGTTTGCATGCGGCGGGCGAATCCAAACGCATGCGCTGCAATGTGCTAGCTATTGAATGCCGCCTGGCTTGAGCTTTTGGGGCAACGCGGGCTGCTATGGGTTTGATGAAAAGAGTGGGCGTCTGACCCCAATTCTTTCCTGTCAAATGCCTGACGGTAGCTGATGACTTCACGCACGAGTGCGTGGACATCACGGCCGACTTTGGCATTGGTGGGCATTGCGTGACCCGCCTGGTGGACCGGGCCGCCACGCTTCAAAGCTACTCCAAAGCGGTCAGGACTGACAACGGGCCAGAATTCACTTGCCGGGCATTCTTGACCTGGGTACGGAAGCACCGCACCCAGCATATTTTGATCTGGGAGCGAGGCAGCCCGACCCATGACGCTTACATCGGGAGCTTCATTGGCACGCTCAGGGATGAATGTCTGGATGAGAACTGGTTTGAGTCTTTGGAGCTAGCCCGTCAAGCCATTGCTACTAGAAGAGTCGATTAGAACGAGACCGGACCCCGCAGCAGCTTCGAATTAACTGGAATCCGACCCCAATTCCTCATTTGAGCTGCGCGGCTTGCCTTTGACAGCTGATTTGTTGCGTAAAACGGTGGCGTTGATTTGAGGTTGTCCCATCTTTTGAAGGAGTTACCGTTGGTTCGCAGCGCCAGTTGGCTGGACTTGGCCGATTCGAAACGACGGCTTGATTGACCAATAAATACTACTTAATTTATAGCTGCTCGCGCCCGTATTTATTGGACTAAAGGCACTTTTGATTGCTTAAAATGACCTGGGAATGAAAAGAATTGGAGTCTTACCCCGATTTCGCGACGGCTCCAATTCTTTTGCCCAACCGTACGAGGAAATCGTACAGTTGAAATCGCCAGTTGCAGACGGCAAAAACTACCGCACCGACGTCGCCATCGCCGAAACACCAAAGCAGCAAAAGCAGGCAGAGGCATCGCCAAGCAGGCGCGCAAACAGATTGAACGCCAAACCGGAAAGTCGGTGGTGTCAAGGCAGAACTACCTGGCACCTGGGGCTGCGAAAGAGGTATTGAAGGCTTCGCCGAGGAAGCCATAGGCTGGATGGGCGGGTTGTGGAGCCAGGGGCGAGAGATGGAAAGCCTGGATTCTGATGGCCAAATGCTACATATTTAAGAGCTTTTTACGCCCGTATTTATTGGGCTGAAGGCACTTTGTAGGCATACTTTCTTTCGACGTCTATCCAACTAAGCACAGACGGTGGCAACAACTAATACAATGTACAATTTGTACATCATGCAATCAGATTCAACGGGCCAAACGCTCACCCGCACCCAAATTTACCTGACCCAGGCGCAGCAAAAGCGCCTGGCGCTGGCATGCCGGAGCGCGGCGGTGACCAAAAGCGAGTTGATCCGACGTGCGGTAGACCAGTTTTTAGACCAGCAACCCAGCGCCACCCCAGCCGCCAAAGCGCAGCGTTTAGGTAGCATTGCCGGGCTGTGGGCTAACCGGGCAGACATGGCTGACCCGACGAAGTATGTGCAGGCACTGCGAGCGCCCCGGTTCTGATGGCGAGCGATTTCCTCACTGGCATATTGGTTGATTCCGACGTTTTGATCTGGACGCTGCGCGGCAACCCAAAAGCCCTGGCGCATATGCAAGAGCTGGCTGACTGGCACATCTCAGCCGTGTCATACATGGAGCTGGCCCAAGGCTGCCGCAACAAAACAGAACTCAAAGCCATGCAAAAGGCCTTCAAGTCAGCCAGCAGCGACGTGCTGCCCATCACCATGGCCATCAGCGATTTGGCTTGTCAGTTGGTTGAAGCGCATGCCTTGTCACACAGCTTGTACATGGCTGACGCACTGATTGCCGCAACGGCCATCAGCTATTCACTGCCCTTGCTAACCGCCAATACCAAGCACTTTGCGGCCGTGGCTGGGTTGAAGGTTCAGACTTTTAAGCCTTGACGGCAGCGGCCAGGTTGTAGAAATTTGGCCGTCGAAAAAATTGGCGTCGAACCGATTGGCCTGGGGCCAGAGTCTTCGACAAGATGGGCGTCAAGTCAGCGGTGGAGTTGGCGAATTTGATGCGTGATTTGGCAAAATAATTGCTATAAAATAAGTAGCTGGTTACGCCCGTATTCATTGAGTTTTAGCCATTTTTGTGAGGTAAAACAGTATGGGATTTAAAAGAATTGGAATCTGACCCTGATTTACCCTGGCTAAGGCGCTGGAAACCTTGTTGACGTTTTGCCCGCCCGCGGCCCTGTGCGCGGATGGCGCTAAGATCAGCCCCGGCCATTGACTTCCAGGAGTGCAGCGGTTGGCATGAAACGTTTTTGAACGTTTCACTAAAGACTGACCGTCCAGTCTTCGTGCGCCCCATGCGCAAAAACCCCATCAGTCCCGCAGCAATGCACGCCTGAATCCCGCACAACGGCCTGGATTAAACGTCCCCATGCAGACCCGCCACTTCCTCCAACTGATCTTCTTGTCTGCCCTCTGGGGCGGCTCATTTCCCCTGCTGCGCATTGCCAGCCCGGCGCTGGGTCCGTGGCTGCTGGCCGGCCTGCGTTGCCTGCTGGCCGCTCTGGTGTTGACGCTGCTGATGCGGGCGCTGCGTAAACAGTGGCCATCGCGTGCCGCATGGCCCCGGTTGGGGCTGCTGGGCCTGCTGACGGTGGTGGCGCCCTTTGTGCTCTTCAACTGGGCGGCGCTGGTGATACCCGCCGGTTATTCAGCCGTGCTGAATGCCACGGCGCCGTTGTTTGGCGTGCTGGGTGCCGCCGCTGCGCAGGAAGAGCGGCTTACCGCGCGCCGCCTGTTGGGCTGTGCTGTCGGTTTTGCCGGTGTGGCCTTGCTGGTGCAATTGGGGCCGGTGGCCGTGACACCGCGTGTGCTTCTGGCAGCACTGGCCTGCACCGCTGCAGCGGCCGCCTACGGTTTTGGTGCCATCCTGATGAAACGCGCCACCATGGCGCATGGGCCCCTGCCCGCATCGGCAGTCGCGCATGTGGCAGCGACGCTGATTTTGCTTCTGCCTTCGGCGGCAGCTGCGCCTGATGCGCGATACAGCACGGGCGCGTTGCTGTCAGTTGCCATGCTGGGCATCATCACCTCGGGCCTGATGTACTGGATCAGCATGCGGCTGATGCGCGAGATTCCGGCCAGCGCCGCCACCTCGGCGGCCTTCATGATCCCGCTGTTTGGGGTGGGCTGGGGTGCGCTGTTTTTGAGGGAACCGGTCACTTGGGGCATGCTGCCGGGCTGTGTGCTGGTGCTGGCAGCGACGGCACTGATCACCGGGTTTAATCCGTTCAGGGTAGCGGCTGGGCGCTGAACAGGCGGCCTTAACAATCTGAGTACGCTATCGAAAAAATAGCTGCTTGCGCCCATTCTGCCAAGGCTACAGGTTTAAACGGCTCCGAATCCAGAGCCAGCGCAACCCAGTCCGTTGGCGAGCCTGTCCGCCAGGCTGTCGAGCTCGGCCGCTGCCAGCTGGTTTTTAGGCTGCCTGCTGCGCGCCGTGCAGGGCGCAGATGCAACGCTTGCAGGCGTGCTGGACAAAGCGCAGCCTATTGCAAAATTCTGGCAGCGCTGAACAGGTACCCGCATGAACCAGCGCCAAAACCAGGTGCTGAACAGCGTGCTGGACGGCATGGAAGGCAAGCTGACCAACGCCAGGTGGGCCAGCATTGGCAAATGCTCAGCCGACACCGCCCTGCGCGACATCAACGACCTGCTGGAGCGCGGCGTGCTGCGCAGGTTGGAAGGTGGTGGGCGCAGTACGGGGTATGCGTTGTGTGGGTGGAAAGGGAAAGAATAAATGCCTGACTGGCTTCGCAACTAGCGCCGCCGCGCAGGCTTGCGTGAATTGTCATAAAAGGTGGCGGGTTTGGTAGCCACCCATTTCACAAAAACGGCAATTTCAGGGTGCTGCTGCAAAGCAGCCCAACTGCTGAAGTCCTTGCCCAGCTCGCGCTCGCTCAGCGTTGCATGGATTTTGCGGTGGCAGATGCGGTAAACCGATGCCAGCAAACCTGCTTTGCACCCCGACACCCCAGCTGAAAATTCTAAGTCTGACGCAGCGCCAGCCGCGCCACTGCCAGATCCCAGCCCGCCCAACCGCAGCTTTTGAACAACACAGGCCCGGCTGGCTTGGGCGTGCTCTGCCGCACTGCATCGCCAAGCGTGGACATGGCGCGTAGATTCAAGCTGGCTTGCAACAGGTCGCCTGCTTCGTGCGCGGCGTCAGCGGTGTCCAGCCAGACCGAGCCATGCTTCGCGATGTGTCGGCACACACCCGGATCCAGCTCGGCCATGCTAGGTGTGAAAGCACCGACAGCGCTGATAAACGCGTCTTGCCGGGGTGTGGCGCTTAAAACGATGCTGTTGGCGGGCGTGCAGGTCACGGCCAGTGGGCAGCTTGCCAGTGCGGCATTGGCATCAAGCACAAGCTCTGCTTTCATACCCAGCGACTTGGCATGCTGCACCAGTCGCTCTGCGCTTGCCATGCTGCGCGACGCGATCATGACGTGGCGAGTACCCAGCACGGCGGCAAAAGCCTCCAGGTGCGCTTTGCCCTGCACCCCAGCACCAACGATCAGCAGTGGCCCCTGAGGATCGCACGCCAGTCGTTCGGCGGCCAATACCGATACTGCCGCCGTGCGGCGCGCCGTGACCGTAGGGCCGTCAAGTATCAGGCGGCGCTGGCCCGTGGCGATGTCAAACACGGTCACGTCACCTTGAATGATGGGCCTGTTTGTACCTTCATTGGCAGGCGTGAAGGTGATGAGTTTGGCGATGGCGATGCAGCTGTCGACGGCTGGCATGACAAACAAACTCGCGCCGCCACCCAGTGCTTGCACCAAGCGCGGTGAAACGCTAACACTGGTGTCCTGTAAAAGCAAAGCGATTTCGCCCACAAGGTCAGCCCAGGGCAGGCGCTCGGCGGTTTGTAGTGGGTTAAGTACGTGAGTCATGAGTTGATCTTTGCAAGCTGCGCTGGCGAGCAGAAGAAAAGAATTGGAGTTTGATCCTGATTCCCCTTGTTGTTTAGACTGAAATTTATGTCACTAGCTCTGCAAATGCCTTATTAGAAGAGTTGATCTGTAGCTTTTGCTTCGCCAACGCATTTCCTGCAAGTTGATTTCCCCTTATCGGTCATACAAACGGCGGACATTCATTTGTATAAAACTATTAAGGCCGCGGCCACTAATTGCTAGCAACTTCATTTGCTCCACGAATGTATGCCCTGCACGGGGGTAGCTATACACATATATTTGTGAAGTCCCATCAAACTTGACAGCAATCGCATTTGGTCGCAGCTCGTACGAATAAACGGCAGAATTTCCATCTAAATTTTTGTATCGTTCCATGAATTCCCTTTGCGTTTTAAAACAACTCTAAACATTTACCTAAATTAGTCGATGCGCTAGCAGTGATTGCCAATTTCTTCGTGACCGTCGCACACAACACATGCCCCGACACCAAATCATCTTCACCATTTGCAAGTACGTGACCCACAACCAAGAAATTGAAGCTGAGCTCCAACCACCTCCGCTCTCTTTTCTCACTCGCTTCTCGGCGTAGGCTTTGCAGAATCAGTGGCCTTAGTTGCAGGCATCAACGCAGCTAAGCCTTCTTTGGCAAGTCGCATTACCGATTCAGCAAAGTCAGGAACTAGATCTGTTGCCCTCCGTATGAGATCTGAGGACGCAAGTTCATGCCACGGGCTTCCGTGTGTAGCAGTTTCAACCAAGCGAAGTGGCTGCTCATCAAGCCTGCTTAAAGCTGAAGAGAACAATCTTGCTACAAATTTTTCGTCGATATTGGCAGCCTCCCGCCGATACCCTTCATAGGCGCGCGAAACTGATGCTTTAAATGCGTAGTCCTCGGCTAGTCTGAAGCGTTGACCAATTTGTTTTGTTGCTATCCAAGAAAACCAGACGGTGGCGCCTACCGATAACAGCGTCAGTACGAGGTTAATCACGACAACAGTTGCATCAGCACCCGGCTGCTTCACCAGATCTGAAAAACTTCGCAGTTGTGACGAACCAATCAACGAGCCGATTCCGAGTGCAGCAACAAGACCTACAACCCAGATCCACAT
>ENA-OFDP01000094-OFDP01000094.1-metagenomes-genome-assembly--contig:-NODE-94-length-40383-cov-6.145308_pt1 | contig 40383 bp, 36 predicted proteins | sample MGYA00153389_OFDP01 | MGnify analysis MGYA00153389
CACCATCGTGGGCGAACACGCAGGCGATTTGCTCGCCGAGTACGTGCTGGCAATGCGCCACAAGCTGGGCTTGAACAAAATTTTGTCCACCATCCACACTTACCCCACCATGGCTGAGGCCAATAAATACGCCGCCGGAGAATGGAAGCGTGCGCACCAGCCCGTCAAACTGCTGGCATGGGTGGCGAAGTATCACACCTGGAAAAGAGGCTGACATGATGTTTTCAAGCCATCAATTTGCTACTACGTTTATAGCTGTTAGCGCCCGCAGTAATTCGGCTAGAACCCGTTTCAGACCTCAATCAAGCACTGGAAGTCATTACCGTTGGGCGAAGACCCCGATAGCGCAGTGCATCCTGGCTGCGTGCGGCTTGATCATTTCGGGACAAGGGGTTGCGCAAAGCGTTGCACTGCCCTCGTTCTCAAGCAGCGATTCAGCGGTGCCACCCGCACCATGGCGTATCGCTGGACTGCCCACACAAAACAAGGCAGCTGTGCCGACCTCGCGCTATGACATCAAGCCCATCGACGGTCAAAAAGTGCTGCGTGTGCAAACTGACGGCTCATATGGCAATCTGGTGCATGCATTGCCGGGTGTCAATCTTGCAGAAAACACGCAACTGCGCTGGCGCTGGCGGCTGGATCAGCCCCTGGTCAATGCTGATCTGCGCCAAAAGCGTGGCGACGACTCGCCTCTCAAAGTGTGTTTGCTTTTTGACATGCCCACAGCCAAACTCAGCTTTGTAGACCGCAGCGTGCTCAACTTGGCGCGTTCAGTCAGTGGCGAAAAGCTGCCGAGTGCCACGCTTTGCTATGTGTGGGACCACGCGCTTCCCGCAGGCACGCTGCTGGGCAACGCCTACACCTCAAGGGTTCGCATGCTGGTACTTAACAGCGGTGACAAACGCCTGGGCCAATGGGTCAGTCATCAACGTGATGTGGCGGCCGATTTCAAACAAGCTTTTGGCCGCGAGAATGGCAGCGATAGCCTGCCTGAGCTCGATGGTGTCTTGGTAGGCGCTGATTCGGACAATGCGGGCGGCCAAAGTCTGGCGTACGTCGGCGACATCACGCTTGGGCCGTGATGGTTCGGTTTGTGCTCCCATGAAGCATCTTGTTTTGCTGGGCGCAGGCCATGCGCATGTCCATGTGCTGGAAGGCTTTGCTGCGCATCGGCCCGACAATTTGCGCATCACATTGATTGCTCCGCAGCGCGAGCAGCTTTACTCGGGCATGGTGCCCGGTTTCGTAGCGGAGCACTACACGCTTGACGAATGTGTCATTCAACTTGAGTCCGTGATTGCTCGTAGCGGCGCGCAGTTTGTGGCGGGCAGTGTTGCCAGCATCCATGCTGATGCGCAAACCTTGATGCTTCATGACGGCCAAATCATTGCTTATGATTTTTTAAGCCTCAACACGGGCGCTGTCATGGATCGGGAAAAAATCGAAACCTTTCTGCCGGGCGCATATGTTCATGCCTTGTTTGTTCGACCGATCAACGTATTTGCAAAGCTGTGGCCGCAGGTAGCTGCGAAGGCAATAAAGCAGCCTGTTCAACTGGCAGTCATTGGCGGTGGCGCTGCCGGGCTGGAGCTGGCTATGGCTGCTGCGCACGTATTGAGCTCATCCAAAAATGCCCTTAGCAGTCGGGTGACGTTGATCACTGGCGGCTCAATACCTGCTCAAGGCTACCCAGCCGGCGTTCAGCGCCGCGTGGTTCGTGCGCTTGAACGTTTGCAGATCACGGTGGTGCAGGACACCTGTGTCGGTATAAATGCTGGCGAGCTGATGCTGGCTAACAGCGACAAACTGGCTTGCGACATACCGCTGCTGGCCATTGGCGCGCAGGCGCCTGGCTGGCTGGCTGGCAGCGGTTTGGCACTGGATGCGCATGGGTTTTTGGCAGTCAACAGTTTTCAGCAAAGCACCAGCCACGCCAATGTGTTTGCAGCAGGTGACGTGGCCAGTCGGGTAGACGCGCCGCATAGCCGCAGCGGTGTTTACGCGGTGCGCGCCGGTGCGCCCTTGCTCAACAATTTGTTATCAGCCCTGGCCGCACAGCCACTGGCCGCGTATACCCCCCCAGCACGAACGCTAAATTTATTGTCGTGCGGTGAACGTTATGCCATAGCTGCCTGGGGCCGGTTTAATGTCGAAGGTGCCTGGGTTTGGCATTTGAAAGACCGAATTGATCGCAAGTTTGTCCGTCGTTATAGCGGGTGATTGCAGAAACGCCAAAGGTTTTAGGAAGTACTTAAGCCCCAAAGCCAATAGTCATCAAGGCAAGCAGCCCCTGAATTAATAGCGACGTGAACACCTTCAAAGTGTAAAAATCTTCCCTGGATTTATGATGTTTTGAGGATTCGTTGCTCGCTTGATGGCGCGCATCATGTTGACTCCGCCTGTTCAGCTACCTGAGTAAGGCAGGTTTTGCATTGCTTTTCACTTGTGCCCCGAATCGCACCCAAGGCCGCTTGGGGTGACTAACGTCGCAGCGCAATCTGTGTTGCGGCCAACACGCGATCAACCAGCGCATCCAGAACACGTGCCATGCTTGAAAAGTGATGGTGAATACCCATGGCCTGGCAGCCGAGATGCTTGTCCAACCGCCGCGTGCCGAAAACTTCCAGGGCAGTTTGTTGAATCAAGGCCAATGCTGGATCATCAAGCAGCCTGCGGGTCAAAGCCAATCGTTGCGTTCCACGTCTTAGCTGCATCGCTTTAACTTAAAACACTATTTAGCCCTTTAAATTTTAGGGGCATCGGCATCTAATCTGGCAAATCGACCGAAGTAGCGGGTATTGTCATTTCGTCTGCAACTAGGTAAGTTTTCACAACTCTGGAGAATAAATTGATCATTTTTGAGCTCTCAAAATTCGTGGCCCCATCCAAATAGTGTGTGGCCGGTATCTTGGCATTAACGTTGGCCGCTTGCGGCGGCGACATCGACACCTTACCTACACCAATAGCGGCACCTACCCAAACGACGGTGACTTTTTTGGCAGCCATGTCTGGCGACCAGGAATTGCCGCCCACCGTGACAGGTGCATTGGGTACCGGAACGCTGTTGCTTGAATCTCCATCCCTCAGACTCAGCGGAAACTTTACAGTGAACGGCATGAGAGCCACCGATGGGCATATTCACCTCGGCACCACGGGTGCGAACGGGCCTATCGTTGTTCCAATGACATCCGCTAATGGCGAAACTTTTACAGTGCCTGTAGATACCGTGCTAACCCCGGCACAAGCCACAGCATTCGCAAACGGCGGCTTGTATTTCAACGCCCACACCCCGGAAAATCCATCAGGCGAGGTGCGCGGACAAATTGGCCGCGAAGTGTTTGCTGCGCAAATGTCGAGCGCCCAGGAAGTACCTGCCAATGCATCGACTGCAACAGGAAATGGTTTGCTTGAATTTGACCCCGTCAGCAAGAAAATCACAGCGCGAATGACCCTGACTGGCATGGCTGCAACCGTCGCGCACATCCACACCGGCATGTTAGGGGCGAACGGCCCCGTCCTTTTTGAACTGCGTGAAACGGCTACAGGCAGCGGCATCTGGCTGAATGCAGCAGACGTCGCGTTGACAGATGCACAAATTGCCACCCTGAACGCGGGAGGCTTGTACTTTAATGCGCATTCCGCTGCATTTCCAGGCGGTGAAATTCGCGGTCAGATTGGTTTGAATGTGAAGTTTGCCCGCTTGAACTCAGCGCAGGAAGTGCCCTCCAATGCCTCATCTGCCACTGGTACGGGTACGCTGGTTGTGAACCCATTGACGCGCGCCGTCAGCGGTAACATAACCCTGACTGGCATGACTGCCACGGCCGCGCACATTCACCTGGGCGCTGTGGGTGCCAACGGTCCCGTGATCGTTCCACTGGTATCTACCGCAGCGGGCGTGTTTTCAGTGCCTGCCAATACAGTATTGACGGCTGATCAATTCAAGGCCTACAAGCAGGGCAACTTGTACTACAACGCTCACAGTGCCGCTTTTCCAGGGGGCGAGATTCGCGGCCAGATTCGATAACGCCCATACTGCTGCCCAGCCAGGTTGCCGAATATGACCTGGCGTTATTTCAAACAGTCGGTTGGGTCTTACCAAAATCAGCACAGTGGGGTGAGCAGTGGTCTCACCCTACCGATTGCTTCAGTTGCTACGCGCTATTTTTGCCAAGCGCCCACAACATGGGCTTTCGTTTACAGCCTGAAAATCTTTCCTGGATTCATGATGTTTTGCGGGTCCAGCGCTCGCTTGATGGTGCGCATCATGTTGACTGCGCCGTTGCCTGCCTCAGTGACGAGAAAATCCATCTTGTGCAAGCCGACGCCGTGCTCACCGGTACAAGTTCCTTCAAGCGCCAGCGCTCGGCTGACGAGTTTGTGGTTCAGTTCTTCGGCAATGCGGCGTTCTTCAGGAATGTTTGGATCAATCAGATAACCAAAGTGAAAGTTGCCATCGCCAACGTGACCAACGAGAAAGTATGGAATGGAAGTTGCGTCAACCTCGGCAATCGAGTCGAGCAGGCAATCAGCCAGGCGTGAAATGGGCACGCAGGTGTCGGTTGAAATTGCGCGGCAACCCGGCCGCGACTGAATCGCTGCAAAGTACGCGCTGTGCCGCGCTGCCCACAGGCGTGTGCGTTCTTCGGGTGTGCTGGCCCATTCAAACGCAGCGCTGCCATGGTTGCTGGCAATTTCCTGCACCAGCTCGGCTTGCTCTTTTACGCTGTTGGGTGAGCCATGAAACTCCATCAGCAGCATGGGGGTCTCGGCCAGGGTGGTTTTTGAGTGCGCGTTGACCATGCGAATCGTGCCGCCGTCAATCAGCTCGACCCGCGCAATCGGTACGCCCATTTGAATCACTTCAATCGTGGTCCGCACTGCGGCTTCAATACTCGGGAACGAACACACCGCCGCGCTGATGGCCTCGGGCAGCGGGTACAGCTTGACGGTGACTTCCGTGATCACGCCCAACGTCCCTTCACTGCCCACCATCAGGCGCGTCAGGTCGTACCCTGCGGACGATTTTTTGGCACGTGTACCGGTGCGAATCACTTCGCCGCTGGCCGTCACCACTTCAAGCGCCAGCACGTTTTCACGCATGGTGCCGTAGCGCACTGCGTTGGTGCCGCTGGCGCGGGTGGCGCTCATACCGCCCAGTGTGGCGTCTGCGCCGGGGTCAATCGGAAAGAACAGCCCGGTGCTTTTGACTGCTTCATTGAGCTGCTTGCGCGTCACGCCGGCCTGCACGGTCACGGTCAGGTCTTCTGCGTTGATCTGCAGCACTTGGTTCATGCGGCTCACGTCAATGCTGATGCCGCCGTGCACGGCGAGTAAATGGCCTTCCAGCGACGTGCCAACGCCAAAAGGAATCACTGGCACGTTGTACTGCGCCGCCAGTTTGACGGCATCAGCCACATCCTGCGTGCTTTCAGCAAACACCACCGCAGACGGCGGCGGCGCAGCAAACGACGACTCGTCGCGGCCATGCTGCTCACGCACCACCAAAGCGGTAGAGCAGCGCTCGGCAAAACGCGCTTTGAGGGCGTCAATCAGTGCAGCAGGCGTTTCGCGCTGGGCAATTTCTGGGAGCAAATGGCTTGGCAAGGGTGCGTTCATGGCGGGTCTCCAAAAAGTGGGCGCCAGACACCAGCGCGCCGCAGACAGTTTACGACTTGCGGCTGCGGGTGTTGCGTTTGATGCATGGCCACCGCTCCAGCCGCTCTGCTTGGCTCTTTAGTTACTTCAGCCCAGCCCACTCGTCTGGCAAGACCCTTGCCACCACGCGCCAGCGCGTGCCCTCTGGCAACATGACTGCAGCTTCGCCTTCGGCCAGGTGCGGCGCGCCAGCTACCGCGCGAAACGGAATGCCGTGGCCAACGATCCAGCGGTTGCCCCCAAAAGCCACCGGCGCAGCCAGCATTTTTTTAAGCCCCGGGTAGTCGCCTGAGGTGCCTTCGCGCAAATCATTTTGCGGCTTGACGCTGCCAAACATCAGCCGAGCGGTTTCCAGGGTGCGGCACATTGGGCTGGCAAGCACTTCACCCGTGGGCAGCTTGAGCGCAGCCACACGGCGGCCAATGGTGCGGGCCTCGTCGCGGCCTTTGGCGTTGAGCAGTCGCTGGTTGCCGCAGTCTTCATAGCCTTTCATGGCACTGTCGTTTTGCGACATGTCGGTGCTGGTGTGGCGAAAGTACACCACGTACCCGCCCTTGCGCAACGCGCGAACAATGTCAGCGCTCCCCAGGGCCTCGCTTGGCTCAGGCGCTGACGAATCAGCTGATGCCAGCTCCGCCGATGCGACCTGCGCTGCGGCCGGTCGCGGCGCAACTGACAAACAAACCGCGGCCAGCGAGAACGCTACAAAAGAGGCGGCGAGAGCAGATTTGGACGAGTGTAAGGATCTCATGGACACGTGGACAACGCCGCTGCAGCAAAGTTCCAGCCCGGCACCGCCAAAGGCCACTGGCTGATTTCCCTGCCAGTGCGGCTGATCGGTGCGGACAGGACCCGCCAAAAGCTTGGTCCACCGTGGAGGTCTAACTGGTCAGCTTTGCCTCGGTTGCCGCTAAATAATTGTGTTGGTCGCCGCCGTGCTGGGCTGTTTCGGCACCGGGACCAACCATTTCACGGCAAGGATTGCCAGCCGCCCGTCACGATCAATATGGTCGGTTCAATCGATCTGGTGTCGCCCATCCGTACAAACCAATGGCCTGCCACTTACTGCAAGCGACAAGCCATTTTTACGGGGAGCGGGGGTTTAAGAGCCAGCCGCCTTGCTGAATTCACTACGCGAAATTGCGCCGTCAGAATCAGCGTCCAGCTGGCCAAAACGCTCGGCGATTGCTGGCATCACTTTGGCTTCTTTTTTATCCAGCTTACCGTCCTTGTTGACGTCAGCACGCGCGAAAACAGCATCCACATCCTCGGCAGACGCTTTAGCCGCGCCGTCCGCAGCCGCTGGTGCTGGGGTCGCCGCTGGGGGCGACGTTTGTGCATGCGATGCGGTGACGGCAGCCAGTGTGCCCAACTCCAATGCTGCGACCAGCACCACACTGCTGGCTTCGAAGTTAGGAATAAAATGCTTTCTGTGTTTGATGGTGGTTGTCATGCCTATGGTCCTTCAGAGTCAAGGAGCAACCATTGCACCGCAAAAAGCCTGGGCGACCAGCCATTTTGCAATGCGTTGCAGCTAAATCATATGCAGTCGCGTCACATTTGTTAGCGCCCCGTAACGCCATTGGCCTACATGGGTTCTCTTCGTTTTCTCCCAATTTAAACCCACCATGGCCAACCGACTCACACAAATCACCACCCGCACCGGCGACAACGGCACCACCGGCCTGGGCGACAACACGCGCGTCAGCAAAACCAGTTTGCGCGTGCACGCCATGGGCGACGTTGATGAGCTCAACTCCTGCATTGGCGTGCTGCTGTGCGAAGACATGCCTGCGGGCGTGCGCGATCTGCTGGTCGAGGTGCAGCACCAGCTCTTTAACCTCGGCGGCGAGCTGAGCATTCCGGGCTTCGAGCTGCTCAAGCCCGACGCTTTGCTGGCGCTGGATGAAGCCTTGGCAACACACAACGCTGCGCTGCCGCGCCTGGCTGAATTTATTTTGCCCGCTGGTTCGCGCGCAGCGTCACTCGCGCATGTGTGCCGCACAGTGGCCCGCCGCGCCGAGCGCGCAGTGGTTGCACTCGGCGAGGCAGAAGCGCTCAAGGACGCACCACGCCAATACCTGAACCGCCTGAGTGACTTGCTGTTTGTTCTGGCCCGCGTGCTGAACCGCAACAGACCCGATGGGAAGGGCGGTGACGACGTGTACTGGAAGAGTGAGCGGATGGCCAAAGCGGCTGAAAGCTGATCAAAAGCGCTATTTTTTAAGGAGCTGTTTGCGCCCGTATTCATTGGGCCAAAGCCCTATAACACTGCTAAAAATAGTGAATTCGGGCACTTTTTGACCTCATTGGGCCGATTTTGGTAAGAACGCCTCTAACCGTATATCGGCGAGGGCAGGTTTTACGTACAGACAATAACGAATTGTTCCCTTAAAATCCGTCGATGTCTACATTTGCTTCCCTTGCTAGCGCCACCGACCAATCAACCCCATTGGAACGTGCGCTAGAGCAAAATGAAACCGCTCAAACGATTGTTGAGCGATCTGCCGCCGAGCTGGTGGTCATCCACGCGGTTTTGAAGCAGGAAATTCCCAACGACGTGCAAACTGGCGATGTGGCTCATGCTTTGCAGCGAACCGATGCGCTTGAAATCAAAATCAGCGACACAGCGCAAGAGTTGGCCCACGTCAATGAAGTGCTGGTACGAGAAATTGACCAACGCGTCGAACTGGAGCAGGAACTGGCGGATACCAAGGCGGCTTTGGTTGAAGCCAGAGACCAAATCGCCTGAAAGCGGGCGGTGTCCTGATATCAGGACGCGACTTTTTTACCTTCGCAAATGGGCCAGCGTCAGTACATTCGTAGAGCAGCACTGATAGCTGGCGCTGCTTACACCAACAGGTTCTGCTATGACACAAACCAAATCACCCACCAACGATTCACCAAAGCCACTGGTCAAGGCGCTACATCAAAACGGATCTGTCAAAGAAACTGTCAAACAGTCTGCGGACGAATTGCTGGTGATCAATGCCGTGCTCAAGCACGGTATTCCAGACCATGCTCAGACCGGCGACGTTGCCCAGGCGCTTGAAAAAACCGAGGCCATCGAGGACAAAATTCAGACGTCGGCAGAAGACCTAACCACCGTCAACAAGGTACTGGAAAAAGAAATCGACGAACGCATTGACCTGGAGCGCGAGCTGCTGACAACCAAAGCCGCGCTGGAGCGTGAAAAAGCCAAACCCTGACGGAATTCTTTAACGACGCATCCCGGGGCCCCTGGGCACAAACCGCTTCTGTAGCGGCCAAAATATCTGTCGCATCAGGTTAAGCTGATGCCATGACCGCTCCCTATATCGCCCATATTCCCCAAATTCGCCTGTACCAGCAATGGCTGCAGTCTTGGCGAGGCTTGCAATTTGACAGCTACGCCGCGCTGCACCACTGGTCAGTGACTGACTTGGCTGCCTTCTGGCAAAGTATCTGGGACTACTTTGATATGCAGTCCCCCACCCCGCACCAGTTTGTGCTTGAAGGCCGCATGCCTGCGGCCAAATGGTTTACCGGTGCGCAGGTCAACTACGCGGCGCAGGTGTTTCGCCATGCTGAAGCGGCGCATGCAGCGGGCCTTCCTGCCATCATCAGCCACAACGAAGCCAGCCTGGCCAGCGGAGCAGCAGCGCTTGAGCTGACCTGGCCCGAGTTAAAGCGCCGCGTTGCCTCGCTTGCCCTGCACTTGCAAGCGCAGGGGGTTCAGCCGGGCGACCGGGTTGCCGCTTACTTGCCCAACACGCCAGAAGCAGCGATTGCCTTTTTAGCCGTCGCCAGCATCGGCGCCACCTGGAGCATTTGCGCCCCCGACATGGGCACGGCAGCCGTGCTGGACCGCTTCAAACAGATCGAGCCAACGGCGCTGATTGCCTGTGCCAGCGTGACCTACAGTGGGCGCACGCATGAGCGCATGGGCGTAGTGACTGAGCTGCTCAAAAATCTGCCGTCGGTTCGCCACGTCATACTTCACGGCGCATCCAGTGATGACACAATTGCTATTACTTCAATAGCTGCTTGCGCCCAATTCGATTGGGCTACAAGCCAAAACAATTCTAAAACCAAGGCTTTTCAGCCGCTTTGGCTGCCGTTTGACCACCCGCTGTGGATTGTGTATTCCAGCGGCACTACGGGCCTGCCCAAGCCGATCGTGCATGGCCACGGCGGCGTGGTGGTGGTGGCGCTGGCCAACAAGGTTTTGCACAACGATGTTGGCTGCAGCTACGCCGCCAATTCATTTGGTGAGCGCTACCACTGGTACAGCTCGACCGGCTGGGTGATGTGGAACGCGCAGGTCAGCGGTTTGCTGAATGGCACCACCTGCGTGATTTTTGATGGCAACCCGGGCGGCACCAAAGAAAACCCCGACTGGACCACGCTGTGGCGCTTTGCCGCCGATACCGGCGTGACGTTTTTCGGCGCTGGCGCTGCTTTTTTTGCCAACTGCATGAAGGCCGGTGTTGACCTGACAGCCTGCGGCGACTTGTCAAAGGTGCGAGCGCTTGGCACCACCGGCTCGCCGTTAAGCGCCCAAGCGCAGCAGTGGGGCGTTGACCAGTTTGCTGCCATCGGTACGCTCAACATGTGGTTTTGCAACATTTCCGGCGGCACCGATTTTGCAGGCGCATTTATAGGCGGCAACCGCGAACTGCCGCACGCACCCGGCGAAATGCAATGCCGCTTGCTGGGTTGTGCGGTGGAGGCCTGGAATGAATCAGGCGCGCCGGTGATCGGCGAGGTTGGCGAGCTGGTTTGCACACAACCGATCCCCTCCATGCCGCTGTACTTGTGGGGAGATATTGAGCCCCCCGCCGGCGATGCCGACGACCCCCCGAGGGGGCGCGGGCTTAGCTTGGGGCGGCCCGGCGTGTCGCCCCGCCCAGGCGCGCGCTACATCTCCAGCTACTTCGACACCTACCCCAATGTTTGGCGTCACGGCGACTGGTTAAAAATAACGCCTTCCGGCAGCTGCATTATTTATGGCCGCAGCGACGCCACCATCAACCGGCATGGCTTGAGGATGGGCACCAGCGAGCTGTACAGCGCGGTAGAAGCATTGCCCGAAGTGCTGGACTCGCTGGTGGTTGATCTCGAATACCTGGGCCGCGAAAGTTACATGCCGCTGTTTGTCGTACTGCGCCCCGGCCTGGAACTCAGCGACGCATTGAAAGCCAAACTCAACGACGCCATCAAAACAGCGCTGTCGCCGCGCTTTGTACCGAACGAAATTTACGCCGTGCCTGACGTCCCGCGCACCCTGTCAGGCAAAAAGCAGGAGCTCCCGATTAAAAAACTGCTGCTCGGCCAGCCGCTTGAAAAAGTCGTCAACAAAGAGGCCATGGCCAACCCGGCGTGCCTGCAGTGGTACGTTGATTTCGCAGCGGCGCGTGCTTTGAAATCGGGCTAAGTCGAGCGCCTTCGGTTCACCAGCACGATGCCCACCGCCACGGCCGCAAGCGCGAACAGCAAGCCAGGCGTGACCATTTCTTTCAGCCACAACGCGCCAAACAGCAGCGCGAACACCGGCGTTAAAAACACAAACACACTCATCTTGGTGGCCGGGTAACGCGTCAGCATCCACATCCACACGAGGTAGCTGGCAAAAGCGCCCACCACAGTCTGCAAAAACAGCGACGTTGCTGCAAACGGGGAGAATTGCCACACCCACGCCTCACCCAGCGCAACCGACACCACCGGCAGCACCAAAGCGCTTACGCCCAGTTGGTAAAACAACAACTTCTCGGCCGCCACTTTACCCAGCCCGGTTGAGCGGATGACCACCGTCGTCAGCCCCCACAACAGGCCCGCCACCAAACCCAACGTGTCGCCGAGCAGCGTTGACCCCGCTGCTCCCGACCAGCCCTCGCGCAACGCAAAAACCACACCCGCAAAAGCGCACAGCAGCCCGAGCCACTGCACTCCGCGCAGCTTTTCAGACTTCACCCACAGCGGCAACAACACCGCCACCCAAAACGGCGACGTGTACAAAAACACCGTGAGGCGCGACGACGACGTATGCACCAACCCCGCGTAAATACATGCAAACTCAGCTGCAAACAACGCACCAGCCAGCAGCCCCATGGCAAGCGATCCATCACGCTTGAACAGCGCAACGCCGCGCGCCGCGCACCACAGCCACAGCAGCGCGGTGGCACCCACCAGCCGCAGCGATGCCTGAAACATCGGCGGTATTTCGGTGATGGTGGCTTTGATCAACACCTGCTGCAAGCCCCACAGCGCGCAGCACGCCAGCAGCAGGCCAATGGCAAGCGCATCTAGTTCGGTTTTGCGTGGGGTCAAGGTAGACGGGGTGGGTTCAGCTGCTAGAAAATGCTCAAGAAATACGCCTGAATGCTATTACAAAAATAGCTGCTTGCGCCCGTATTTAAATGTCTACAGGCCTTTTCTTCTTGAATTTTTGGTCAAACCACGCTTTTAGCTCAATAAACACGGGGGTGGACTGCAGCTCATTGAAAATTTCGTGGTACATCTCTTCAAAGCGTTTTCCGGTAACTATTCCAGGAGCAACTTTGCGGGACATTGATGCAGCTTCAATAAAGCGGCGGCTGCCTTCGGGGCTGACCAATCTATCAGCGCCAGCGTACAGCACCAGTGTTGGTACGCGCCACTTTGCAGCCGCGGCAATGACTGCTGGGCCTGCATCGGCAATAAATTTGCCCAGCCGGGGCGATATGCGGTCATGTACAAACCGGTCCGCTTGGTAGGCGGCAATCACACGTGCATCGTGAGAAATAAATTGCGCGTCGAGCCCATTGCCAACCGTCAGATTGGGGAGCAACTTTGGCAGCACCGCCAACAGCAACTTTTGAAAAGCGCCCATGGCTGCGTCCAGCGCGGGAGACGACATCACTAACCCTTCAACCGGCCGAAGTTGAAGGGATACAAACCGACCCACCACCAACCCGCCCAAACTGTGGCCGAGCAACACCAGCGGCAAGGTGGGGCACTGCGCGCGCACTTCGTCCACCACATCTGCCAGGTCAAGGAGCAAAGCCTCTGCAGCCGGCAGCGTGCCCGGCTTGCCGCCAGAATGGCCGTGGCCGCGCTGGTCATAGGCGCGCACCTCAAAGCCCCACGACCGCAAAATTTTTGCGACGTGGTCATAGCGCCCCGCGTGCTCGCCCAAGCCATGCACCAGCAGCACGATGCCGCGGGGGGTAACGTCCTTGTGCTCGATTTCTTTGGAAGAGTCTTCATATGGCCAGCGGTATAAGGCCAGGTTTTCGCCATCACTGGCAGTAAACGGGGAAAATACGCGGAAATACATCTTCCTACTTTTACACGCTTTGCGTACCTGTAACTTACCCCGGCACCCGCGCCATGACTTGCGCAACTGCGGCGGTCAGCTTTTTTGCATACGGCACGTGCAAAAACTCATTGGGCCCGTGCGCGTTGCTCTTGGGGCCCAATACGCCGCAGACCATCATTTGCGCTGACGGAAAACCCTTGGCTAACATATTCATCAGCGGTATGGTGCCGCCCTGGCCAATCGTGCCGCAGGGCGCGCCAAAAAAGCTGTGCGACGCCTCGTTCAGCGCCTTGTCGAACCAGTCGGTGCTCGCAGGCGCGTTCCAGCCGGTGGCACCGCCGCCGCCTTCAAAGGTCACTTTGGCGTTATAGGGTGCGTTGTCTTCCAGAAGTTTTTTCAGCTCTTGCACGGCTACCGCTGCATCGACCAGAGGTGGAAACCGCATCGACAATTTGAACGCTGTGTACGGCCTGAGCACATTGCCAGCGTCTTTCAGGGCGGGAAACCCTTCTGCGCCTGTGACGCTCAACGTCGGCCGCCAGGTGCGGTTCAGCAGTGCCTCGAGCGGGTCGGTTGTCATGGGCAACGTGAAGGCGCTTGCGCCTTCGCAGTCGTAGTGGGCCCACGGGAAGCGTTTGTACAGCTCGTCGCCCAATGTCGCTGCGGTCGCTTTGGCTTGGGTTAGCCTGTCAGCCGGAATGGCGCAGTGAAAGCTTTGCGGCAGCAAACGGCCGGTGGCGCTGTCTTCCAGCCTGTCAAGCACATGGCGCATGATGCGAAAACTTGACGGCACCACACCGCTGGCGTCGCCTGAATGCACGCCTTCGTCCAGCACCTCGACCTTCAGCACACCGCCGCCCATGCCGCGCAAGCTGGTGGTGAGCCACAACTGGTCGTAGTTGCCTGCACCTGAATCCAGGCACACGACGAGTGCCACATCGCCCAGGCGTTTGCGCAGCGCATCGACATACGGCAGCAGGTCGTAAGAGCCGCTTTCCTCGCAAGTCTCAATCAAACCGACGATGCGCGGATGCGGCACGTTTTGGGCTTTTAACGCTTGCACCGCCGCAATGCTGGCATACACCGCATAGCCGTCGTCAGCGCCGCCGCGCCCATAGAGCTTGCCGTCCTGGTATTTGGGCGTCCAGGGGCCGAGGTCGCTGCGCCAGCCGGTGAACTCAGGTTGCTTGTCAAGATGGCCGTACATCAACACGGTGGCAGTGGAGTCAACACGTGTTGCCGGAATTTCAAAAAACAGCACAGGGGTGCGGCCATCCAGCCGGATGACTTCCAGCGTCAAGCCTTCAACTTTTTGCGCCTCTACCCAAGTGGCGGCATTGCGCATTACGGCGTCAATGTAGCCGTGCGCCTTCCAATCCGCATCAAAACCCGGCGACTTGGCCGGGATGGTGATGTAGTCCGAAATTTGGCCAACGATGTCGCCATCCCACTGCGCAGTGACTTGGCTCAGCGCCTGGGCGGCGTTCAGAATCTCAACAGGAATTTCTTTATGAAGCGGTGCGTTCATGGGGGCTCCGTGTAGTTGGCCATGGTTTCGCCCAGGCGTATGGCACGCCCCGGCTCCCACGCTGGATTAAAGGCAAGTGGCGCATTGCCCGCTTTTGGAAAGAGCATCACCACGGTTGAGCCTAACAAAAATCGGCCCATTTCGTCGCCCTGCTTCAATTCAACCAGTCGGTCAGAATAGTTCCAGGTTTTGACTTGCGGCAAGCGCGGCGGACTCACCCGTCCGTGCCAGCTGGTTGCCATACTGCCCACAATCGTCGCGCCGACCAGGACGAGCACAAACGGGCCGCGTGCAGAATCAAACACGCACACCACCCGCTCATTGCGCGCAAACAGACCCGGCACGCCGCGCGCAGTGGTGGGGTTGACTGAGAACAAATCCCCCGGTACGTAAACCATCTGCACCAAACGCCCGCTAGCGGGCATATGAATGCGGTGATAGTCCTTGGGGCTCAGGTACAGGCACGCGAAGCTGCCGCCTTCAAACTTCGCCCCCAGTGCGGCGTCACCACCCACCAACGCCGTGGTTGAGTAGCTGTGGCCTTTGGCCTGGTAAATCTGCGCTCTGTCGATCGCGCCAAACTGGCTGATGGCGCCATCCACCGGGCAAATCAAATCAGCGGTTGCTATTGGCCGCGCACCGGGTTTTAAGGCGCGGGTAAAAAAGTCGTTAAAACTGGCGTAACTTGCAATGTCAGGCTCAACCGCCTCGACCATATTGACGTTGTACTTGGCCACAAAACGCCGAATGATTTCAGTGGTAACCCATCCGCGCTCTTTGCCCGCGACCCATCCCGCAAACGCTGTTAGCGCCTGCTTGGGAAACAAATACTGCGGTAGAACAGAAAGTGGCGGCAACATAAAATAATGGTTAAATCGGGCTTTAGCGCAATGAATACGGGCGCAGGCAGCTATCAAATTATTGCTGTCTGCCGTCAGGGCAGTGTTGCGATGCCGCAGCACTTTGTCACATGGCAATCAAGTATCGATATTTGCAGCGCGCAGCGCATTCGTCTCGATAAATATCCGGCGCGGCTCTACTTCATCGCCCATCAGCATCGTAAACACACGGTCAGCCTCTATCGCATCGTCAATCTGCACCCGCAGCAGGCGCCGCACCGTCGGGTCCATCGTGGTTTCCCACAGCTGCGCGGGGTTCATCTCTCCCAGGCCTTTGTAGCGCTGGCGTGATGTCGCATTTTCAGCCTGGCCAACCAACCACTTCATTGCCTGGCGGAAGTCGCCAACTTTTTCTTCTTTCTGCCGCTCGCCCTCACCGCGCATGACTTTTGCGCCTTCGCTGATCAGGTCTTTGAAGGTTGCTGCGGCGTCTGCCAGCATGCCGTAATCGGCGCCATGTACGAAGTCTTGTGTCAAAACACTGCTTTTGACATTGCCGTGGTGGCGGCGGCTGATGCGCAAAATAGGTTTGTCGGTGCGCACATCGAACTCGCCTGCTACTTCTGCGGTGGGCAAAAACTTTTGCAGCGCAGCGGCCGCAATTTCTGCATCGGCCACCGTGTCCAGATTCAAATGCACACCGTCGGCAATCGCTTTCAACGCCTCGGCATCCATAAAGCCGCGCAAGCGTGCGATCACAGACTCCGCTAATTGGTGCTTGCGTGCCAGCTCCGCCAACGTGTCGCCTGACAGCACAACGCTGCTTTCACCGCCCGTTTGTACCGACGCGTCTTTGAGGGCAATGCGCAGCAAGAAAGTGTCAAGTGCACCGGTGTCTTTCAGGTACTGCTCTTCTTTGCCAGCTTTGACTTTGTACAGCGGCGGCTGGGCGATGTAGATGTGGCCACGCTCGACCAGCTCAGGCATCTGGCGGTAGAAGAACGTCAGCAACAGCGTACGAATGTGCGCGCCGTCAACGTCGGCGTCGGTCATGATGATGATGCGGTGGTAGCGTAATTTCGCCACGTTGAAGTCGTCATTGCCAGTGCTGCCGCCTGCCTTGCCAATGCCGGTGCCAAGTGCGGTGATGAGCGTCAAAATCTCGTTGCTGGTCAACAACTTTTCATAGCGCGCTTTTTCAACGTTCAAAATCTTGCCGCGCAGCGGCAGAATCGCCTGGAACTTACGGTCACGTCCCTGCTTGGCAGAGCCGCCGGCCGAGTCACCCTCAACCAGGTAAATCTCGCACAACGCCGGGTCCTTTTCCTGGCAGTCGGCCAGCTTGCCGGGCAAGCCCATCCCGTCGAGCACGCCTTTTCGGCGCGTCATGTCGCGCGCTTTGCGAGCCGCTTCGCGGGCCCGCGCGGCCTCGATGATCTTGCCAACGATGATTTTTGCATCGGCTGGGCGCTCTTGCAGGTAGTCGTGCAGCAGCTTGCTGACAATGTCTTCAACCGGGCCACGCACTTCACTGGAAACCAGTTTGTCTTTGGTCTGGCTGCTGAATTTGGGCTCGGGCACTTTTACGCTGAGTACGCAGCACAAACCTTCGCGCATGTCGTCACCAGTGACTTCAACTTTTGCTTTTTTGGCAATCTCGCTGTCGTCAATGTACTTGTTGATGACGCGCGTCATGGCGGCGCGCAGGCCGGTCAGGTGCGTGCCGCCGTCGCGTTGTGGAATATTGTTGGTAAAGCAAAGCACCTGCTCGCTGTACCCGCTATTCCATTGCATGGCAACTTCAACACCAATGTTGGTGCCCTGGTCACTCTGGCGGTCCCCCATCGCCGCAAATACGTTAGGATTCAAAACCGTTTTGCCTTTGTTGATGAAGTCAACAAAACCCTTGACACCGCCTGCACCTGCAAAGTCGTCTTCCTTGCCGGTCCGCTCGTCTTTGAGGCGAATTTTCACACCGTTGTTCAAAAAGCTGAGCTCACGCAGGCGCTTGCTCAAAATCTCGTAATGAAAATCTGAATTGGTCTGAAAAATTTCCAGGTCAGGCAAAAAGTGGACTTCAGTGCCGCGCTTGTCGGTGTCACCCAAAATTTTCATTGGCGATATGTCCACGCCGCCTACCGTTTGAATAATCCGGTTCTGCACAAACCCTTTTGAAAACTCCATCACGTGAACCTTGCCGTCACGCCTGATCGTCAGGCGCAGCATTTTGCTGAGCGCATTCACGCAGCTCACACCCACGCCGTGTAATCCACCAGAAACTTTGTAGCTGTTCTGATTAAACTTGCCGCCAGCATGCAATTCCGTCAAGGCGATTTCAGCTGCCGACCGCTTGGGTTCGTGCTTGTCGTCCATCTTCACGCCAGTGGGTATACCGCGCCCGTTGTCGGTCACACTGATGGAATTGTCTGTGTGAATCGTCACAACGATGTCGTCGCAATGCCCCGCCAGGGACTCGTCAATGGAGTTGTCAACAACTTCGAAGACAAGGTGGTGGAGTCCGGTACCGTCAGATGTGTCGCCTATGTACATTCCCGGCCGTTTGCGAACCGCCTCCAAGCCTTCAAGAATCTGGATCGATCCTTCGCCATAAGCCTCAGACGCACCGGCCTGATTGGTGTCAATTTTTGGTTGGAAGTTGGAACTTTCCTCACCGGCTTGCCCACTGCTCACGTTGACCTGGGCAGTGTCTTGGCTGTTGTTGGGCTGTTGGGGCTGGTTTTCTTCAGTCATAACTCACTTCTTTTCGAATTTTCTCAATCGCTTGAATGACCAAACCCGCTTTTTCAGCGGGTTTGGTCTGGTTCATGCGCAGTAGCTAAAGCACTCTTGAATACTTTAAATCCGCATCGGCATAACGACATATTTGAACGTTGCATTGTCGGGGATGGTCAACAACGCCGAACTGTTTGAATCCGCAAGCTCCATCTTGACCATGTCCTGGTCCATATTGGTCAGCGCGTCAATCAGATACGTAACGTTAAAACCGATCTCGATGGCATCGCCCGCGTAATCAATGTCCAACTCATCAACCGCTTCTTCCTGCTCAGCGTTGTTGCTGGCAACTCGCAAAGTGCCTGGCTCAATGTTCAGCCTGACGCCCTTGAACTTTTCACTGGTCAAAATCGCTGTCCGCTGCAAGCTGGCGAGCAGCGGTACGCGACCCATCGTGATGATGTTTTTGTGGTTTTTGGGGATGACGCGGTTGTAGTCCGGAAACTTGCCTTCCACTAGCTTGGTCACAAACTCCATCCCGTCAAAGCTGAATTTGGCCTGGTTACCAGCAAATTGCATTTCAATAGCGCCTTCCTTGTCGCTCAAAAGGCGCTGCATTTCCAGCACCGTTTTGCGCGGCAAGATCACTTCCTGCTTGGGGACTTCCACGTCAAGCGTTGCTGAAGAAAATGCCAGACGGTGTCCGTCGGTCGCCACGAGGCTGAGCTGCTTGCCCTCAGCCACGAACAAGATTCCATTGAGGTAGTACCGTATGTCGTGTACTGCCATCGAAAAAGACACCTGGCCGAGCAGGTCCTTCAATACCTTCTGCGGAACTGAGAATGACGGCCCAAAATTGGCCGCTTCCTGCACCAGCGGAAAGTCTTCAGCTGGTAAGGTCTGCAAGGTGAAGCGGCTTTTTCCACCTTTCAGAATCAATTTGTTTTGGGCGGACTCGATCGACACGGTCTGATCGCCTGGCATGGACCGCAAGATATCGATCAATTTACGCGCTCCAACGGTTACCGTGAAATTACCTGGGTCACCCCCAAGTTGCGCGGTTGTCCGAATCTGAATTTCGAGATCACTGGTGGTCAACTGCAGCGTCTCGCCCGTCTTGCGTATCAGGACATTCGCAAGAATCGGCAGCGTGTGTCTGCGCTCAACAATTCCCGCGACCGCCTGTAACACTAACAGGATTTTGTCTTGTGTAGCTTTCAAAACAATCATGTAGAGATCTCCCGGGTCTTTTCCATATAGTTCTTTAATTTAAATTAGTAGTAGTAGTAAGGAAGACTCTTTTCTGTGCATAAAGACATTTTCCTCTTTTTAATCAAGCAGTTGGTGAATGTTTAACCACGTGTTGAACACCTGGCTCCTGAAGCAGCAGAAAATGAACAACTTTGCTGTTTCATTCCTGCCTGTGGATAACCCTGCTCTTATGCAAAACTTATCCCCAAAGTTGAGCGGTGAGATGGAGTCGGTAGGAAAATTGGGTTTTGACATGTCGTTTAACCCTTAGCCTTTAAGTGTTTGTTCAAGAACATGCAGCTGCTGGTTCAATTCAGTCATCAACTGGCGCTCAGCGGACATTTTTCGAACAGCGTGCAGCACGGTGGTGTGGTCGCGGCCGCCAAACAATTCACCTATTTCTGGTAGACTCTTTTGCGTTAACTCTTTGGCCAGATACATGGCAATTTGCCGGGGTCGCGCAATGCTGGCCGGGCGTTTTTTGGAATACATGTCGGCGACTTTTATTTTGTAATAATCAGCGACTGTCTTTTGGATATTTTCCACCGAGATCTGACGATTTTGAATCGATAGCAAATCCCTGAGTGCTTCTCTGGCCAGTTGAATGGAAATTTCTTTCTGGTTGAACCGGGAATACGCAAGAATCTTGCGAAGCGCCCCTTCCAGCTCGCGAACGTTTGACCTGACATTCTTGGCAACAAAAAAAGCGACCTCTTCCGGCATGACCGCGTGTTCGACTTCGGCTTTACGAATTAAAATCGCAACACGCATTTCCAGTTCAGGCGGCTCAATCGCTACTGTCAAACCGGAATCAAAGCGCGAAACCAGGCGCTCGTGGATGTCGGTCAAGCCCTTTGGGTAGGTGTCGCTGGTCATCACAATATGCGACTTTTTGGTCAATAAAGCTTCAAATGCGTTGAAAAACTCCTCTTGCGTCCGGTCCTTGTTGGCAAAAAACTGTACATCGTCAATTAGCAGCAAATCAAGGGAGTGATAACGTTCTTTGAATTCGTCAAAGGTCTTACGCTGGTACGCCTTCACGACATCCGATACAAACTGCTCTGCATGGATGTACAACACTTTTGCCGACGGGTTATCGGCCAACAGTTTGTTCCCAATCGCGTGCATCAAATGGGTTTTACCAAGGCCAACCCCCCCATAGATAAACAAGGGGTTGTAGAGCTGCCCCAAACTACTTGCGACATGCAAAGCAGCCGCGCGGCCCATCCGGTTAGCAGACCCTTCAATCAAGGTGTCGAAAGTCAACGCAGTGTTTAACCGGTTTTTAAACGGCCCACCAGCAACGTCTTCGGTCACGCCTAACCCGGAAGGCTCAGGAAAAGACCGGGCGTCAAAACCCTGAACCATCGCACCGGACCTGGCGACTGTCTGCTTGGGAGCGAGGACAAGCTCTAAAACCATACTTTGTCCAGATAACTTTTCGAGCAGCGCGGTGATTCGGCCCGAATACTGTGCCCGAATCCAGTCAAGCTTGAAGCGGTTGGCGACTTGCACGGTTACTTTCGACAAGTCTTGCGCCACCACTGCTTCGAGCGGGCGAATCCAGGTTCCGAATTGCTGGGCTGGCATTTCGTGTGCCAGGTGCTCAACGCAAATCTGCCATAAATCATGGCTGGAAACTTGGGCTTCTTGCTCACCCATAGAATGTCCAATGGCGGCGCAAGAGCACGTTTATTCTGTGGATATTTTTGTATTTCACTCCCTGATATTGTACCCTCCCGACGGAGTTATCCACAATAAATTGCCACCACTTCTGGGCTAGCATTAAGGGACGACCACGGCACAACAAGGTTGAGACTGGGTTTGCTTTCGAACGCCAAAATCACATCGGCGCTGGCGCGAAACAAAATAAATCGGTGATAATCAAAGGTTGCGCCAAGCGGCCTTGAAAATTCTCTTTCCCTTTTCGGAACGCAGAATAGTAGCTATTCAAGGGAGCCAATGGGTATATCCGGAAGCCCAGATTCCGGAATTTTTAGAGTAAGCAGCTGGACCAACTATGAAACGCACCTACCAACCCTCCAAAGTAAAGCGCGCACGTACGCACGGCTTTTTGACCCGCATGAAAACACGCGGTGGACGCGCCGTAATTGCTGCCCGCAGGGCTAAAGGCCGCAAGCGGCTCGCTGTCTAGAAACCGGGTTATTTAGATTGACGACTGGGTAAATCGGCTAGCCGATTACCGTCTGAGCTTTTTTACCGGTGCTTCTGGGAACACGGATTAACCATAAGTTCTTATGAACCGGCTCAAAAGCAGACCTCAATTTCAAGCTGTTTTGGCAGGCAGCATGATTGCCAAAACAAGCCATTTTGCAATGCACGCCATTTCTGTTTCCGGGGTGCCTGACGGCACAGCGTCGTGTCTGTTCACTCCAAGTATCTGGTTTGGGGCAATGGTGCCCAAGCGCTGGGCAAAACGGGCGGTGACCCGCAATGCCATAAAAAGGCAAATTTATGCGGTGGGAACCAGTCTGAACCAGCAGTTCCCAAAGGCTGCTTTCCTGGTGAGACTCAGACAAGAGTTTTCTCGCACGGCGTTTCCGAGCGCTTCATCACCAGCGCTCAAGGCCGCCGTGAAGGTTGAGTTGTTGGAGCTGTTGCAGCGCGGTTTGAAAGCACGATGACAGTATGAAATGTTTGTTTTCAGCAACAGTTCGGTTGCCGCAGAAGGTTTTGATTGCCATCGTCAAGCTCTACCGTCTGCTGCTCAGTCCGTGGCTGGGCAACGACTGCCGGTTTGAGCCTACCTGCTCGGTTTACGCGCTTGACGCACTTAAAACACATGGGGCAATTGCTGGCAGTGGTTTGACGGTTTACCGATTGGCGCGTTGTCAGCCATGGTGCCAGGGCGGGCATGACCCGGTACCGTCCACCACAATATTCACCCGGTTGCTGGCGCAAGTTGCACCGCCAACCCAACCCCCATCCAAAGAAACGACCACCCCATGAACGATATCCGCCGCACAATTTTGTGGGTAATTTTTGGCTTTTCCATGGTTTTGTTGTGGGACCAATGGCAGATCTTTAACGGCCAAAAGCCAACTTTTTTTCCAAGCCAGAACGCGCCAAAGAACAGCGCAAGCAAGTCGCCAGCCTCCGAATCGGTCGGCCCAACCTCTTCTGTTCCAACGCCGTCTTCCTCTAGTACAACACCGAACCCCGCAACAGTTTCAGGGGCCGGAGCATCGTCCGTTCCAATCGGCGCACCAGTTGCTGCGTCTCAAACGGCGCGCGAAAAGCTGCTGGTTTCGACCGACGTTTTCACATTGACGTTCGACACCGTGGGCGGGGCACTTGTAAGGTCGTCTTTTAACAAATTCAAGGACTTGGCAGACAAAAACAGCGGCTTCGTTCTGCTCGACGAGAGCACTGCGCGGGTGTATGTCGCGCAGACCGGATTGATCGCAGCCAACGGCGGCGCAGCTTTGCCTACGCACAAAACGCCGATGGTCGTCGTGCCGGGCCCGCGGACATTGGCAGAAGGACAAAATGAGCTGGTGATCAGGTTTGAATCGCCAGAAGTAGGCGGTGTCAAACTGGTTAAAACCTACACCCTCAGACGTGGCGCGTACGACATTTTGGTGCGCCATGATGTCCTCAATTCCAGCGGAGCGCCGGTCTCGCCACAGGTCTACCTGCAACTCGTTCGTGACGGTAATCCACCAGTGGGTGAGTCGTCTTTTTATTCCACCTTTACTGGTCCGGCAATTTACACCGAGGCGCAAAAATACCAAAAAATCGAGTTCAAAGACATCGAAAAAGGAAAGGTTGACGTTGAAAAGCAGGCTACCAATGGTTACGTTGCTATGGTCCAACATTACTTTGCATCGGCCTGGCTGCTGGGCAATGGCGTTCAGCGCGAACTTTTCCAGCGCAAGGTTGACAACAACCTGTATGCAGCCGGCATGATCACGTCGCTCGGCACGATTGCCCCAGGAGCTTCAGCGTCGATCGAATCAAAACTGTTCGTCGGCCCGCAAGAAGAGAACATGCTTGAAAGATTGGCGCCAGGACTCGAGCTGGTCAAAGACTATGGCTGGCTGACGATTCTTGCCAAACCGCTTTATTGGCTGCTCGACAAGCTGCACGGTTTTATTCAAAACTGGGGTTGGTCCATTGTTGCACTGGTACTGCTGCTGAAAATCGCCTTTTATTGGCTCAATGCCAAAGCCTATGCCAGCATGGCGAAAATGAAGGCCGTCAACCCAAAAATTATGGAGATGCGCGAGCGCTTGAAAGACAAGCCACAGGAAATGCAGCAGCAAATGATGAAGATCTACAAAGATGAAAAAGTCAACCCAATGGGCGGCTGCTTTCCCATCATGGTTCAGATTCCTGTTTTCATCGCTCTGTATTGGGTACTTTTGTCGAGTGTGGAAATGCGCGGCGCACCCTGGGTGTTGTGGATCAAAGACCTCTCGGCGCCTGACCCGTTTTTCATTCTACCGGTCATCATGACGCTTACCACCATGCTGCAAACCGCGTTGAATCCCGCGCCGCCAGACCCGCTGCAAGCCAAGCTGATGTGGTTCATGCCGCTTATTTTCAGCGTGATGTTCTTCTTCTTTCCGGCTGGCTTGGTGTTGTACTGGATCACCAACAACATTTTGTCTATTGCCCAGCAATGGATGATTAACACCCGAATGGGTGTCCCGCCGCAGTTTAATTTGCCGAAATTCAAGTAAATTCCCGCAGCTTCGCCGCCCCCGCCCCCAGGAAGCAGCATCTGTGGCCCGGTCAAGTCGTTGTTACGCTGTCATTTAACAATATCGTTCTGTGACTGCTCGCCACCATGACCCCATCGTTGCCATCGCTACCGCGTCTGGGCGCGGTGCTGTGGGCATCGTCCGGGTCTCTGGCAAAGACCTTCGCCCCGTCATCGCAGCGGTCTGCAACAAGCCGCTGCTCGCGCGGCAAGCGACGTATTTGTCGTTTCGGGACGCTTCGGGCGACACCATTGACAAAGGCCTCGCGATTTATTTTCCAGCGCCCCATTCATACACCGGCGAGGATGTTTTAGAACTGCAGGCGCACGGTGGTCCAGTGGTGCTGCAGTTGCTTTTGGCGCGTTGCCTCCAGGCGCAGCCTGAACTGCGGGTAGCCCAACCGGGTGAATTTACCGAGCGAGCGTTTCTTAACGAAAAAATCGATCTGGCGCAAGCCGAAGCCATCGCCGATTTGATTGATGCCAGCTCCGATGTTGCTGCACGCTCAGCGGCGCGGTCCATGTCGGGCGAGTTCTCAGATGCCGTAAATGCTCTGCTGGCCCAGCTGATACATCTGCGCGTGCTGGTAGAAGCAACGCTAGACTTCCCGGAAGAAGACATCGATTTTTTGCAAAAAGCCGACGCCAAAGGTCAGCTTGACCGCTTGCAGCAGACCCTGGCGCGCATCCGGCAATCCGCCACGCAGGGCGCAATTCTCCGAGAAGGCATCAAGGTGGTGATTGCTGGCCAGCCCAACGTGGGCAAGAGTTCCTTGCTCAATGCCTTGGCCGGCGCGGAGCTGGCCATTGTTACGCCGCAGGCCGGCACCACGCGCGATAAAGTCACCCAACTGATTCAGATAGATGGCGTACCGCTGCATGTGGTGGACACCGCAGGACTGCGCGACGCGCTCGACGAAGTCGAAAAAATTGGCATTGAACGGGCATGGGCCGAAATTGAGAGCGCCGATGCCGTCTTGTTTTTACATGACATCAGCCAGCAAAACGCTATTGATTATATAGCTGCTGACACCCGTATAACGGGCGCCATAAGGCAAAAAGTATCTGAAAATATTCCAGTAATTGATGTCTGGAACAAGTCAGACACAGCCCCCTGTAACCGTGTTGGTTCCAGTGCTGTGGTGATCTCAGCCAAAACAGGCGAAGGCTTGGCCGCACTCCGACAGCGTTTGCTGCAAACGGTAGGCTGGCAATCGGCCCCCGAAGGCGTTTTTATGGCGCGTGAGCGCCACCTCCAGGCGCTAGCAAACGTCGACGCTCAACTGGCCCGGGCTGCTGCGCAGTTGGCGGCGGCAACGCCCGCGTTAGACCTGCTGGCAGAGGACTTGCGTCAGGCCCAGCAGCATTTGAGCGACATCACCGGTAAATTCACGCCGGACGACCTGCTGGGAGAAATTTTTTCCAGGTTCTGCATCGGAAAATAGGCCAGCGCGAAGAGCGCGCAATCGTGCCAATACAAACGATTTTGTGTAAAAAGGTGTAAATACTTGTTGCGCCGTTTGTGTCCAGACGGGTATCGTCGTGGCATCATGAACACTACATTTCCCATTAATCTGCGATTCGACATCAGCGACTTGGCGCAAGCTATCTCCGAGTCTCACGCCAGCGACGCATTGCAATGCAAATTTGGGCCGCTGCAATTGGACGTGCTGGCGGCTTACTTAAAGCCGGAAGAGTTTCAAAGTGGTCACATTTTGATAGTTCAGGGTGCGGAAGATCGAACCCTTTATTTTATTGAGAGCGGCACTTTGGCGGTGCACTATGAAGATGAAAAAGCCCGCATCAGACTGGCAATGGTTGGTCCGGGGACAGTTGTAGGTGAAGGCGCCTTTTTTGCCCACCAGGCCCGAAACGCGACAGTACAGGTTTCCAGCGGTTGCAAGCTGTGGTCGTTGTCTGTGCAGAAGTTTCGGGAGTTGGCGCATCGCCAACCGGCCATCGCGCTGGAACTGACATTGGCCATGGGTGGCGTGATGGCCAAACGCCTGTACAGCCGACCCAAACGGGTAGCGGTGACGTAAGGCTGCTGTTCGCAGCCAACTTTGCCGGGGTCGAGAGCCGGGATGAAAAGTGCGAGTTATCACGCGTTGCACCGAGCGCAATGGAGGCCGGGCTCCAAATTTTCATAAAAGGTAACAGACACCAAAACCCAAGTGAGTAGACTCTGATCACATACGCGTCCTCGTGAGCACCCCCAGTACTTGCCAACTCGAGATCTCTACATGTCCTTTTTTAGCTGGTTCTCAAAAAAGCCGCCATCAGCAACCATCCTTGTGCCCGGATCCGGTATTCGTGGCAACAGCGGGTCGCCGCAAGCAGCGTTCGTGCCGCAAGGCACCAAGGCAGCACCGCCATCGGTTAATCCGGTTGCGGAAACCAGCCTGGCCAACGTAGACCTCAAAGTCAGGCGCCACGCCCGCCGTGAGCAGCTGTATGCCGCGATTCGCGACGCGATGACGCGCGCAGGCATGCTATCGGCAAGTTACAAATTCAAGGTTTTGTCGCTCGATCAGAATGGCAACCAGTTTTTGGTCATGATGGACACAGCACAAGACTTGACGACCAGTGCTGAACAGCTTTCACGGGCTGAAGAAATTCTGGTGCAGACGGCAAAAGCAGGCTTCGGCATCATTGTGACGTCGGTGTACTGGCGAGTTGATCGAAAAACAACCTCTAAATCCGCTACCCCGTACGGCAACGCGGCTCCGGCGGCACCACCAGCACATGTTTCAACGCCGGCAGATGCAGATGGGGGCGGGGAAGGCTTTGCCAGGACGCAGGCAGACGCCAGCGACGCACCCGGTCATGATCGCCCTCGGGCAGTGGACGTCGTTGCCAGTGTGCGGGCAATCGCTCCAATACCCCAAACCAAAAATCGCCACGATCCGCTGCTGGAAGCAGAAGTCGCCGCATTCAAACGCGCGTTGGCCGCTGTACAGCTGGCAGCGGTTGCTCCTGCTACACGTGCGGCAGCCGTACCAGCGGCAGACGCCGACAGCAGAGCGCGTATCGGTTCAAAGTCCTACACACTCATCACTGGATTCGAGGACACTGAAATGCCCAATTCGCCCGCCATACCAGCACTTAGCGCGACGCAGTATGGCGACCTGAATTAGATAATTGGCAAGTTCACCAGCTAAAATCTCGTGTTTAATTTGTCTTTCGTCCTTTAAATACGGGCGTGAAAAGCTATTATATTAATAGCAACTTTAAAATCCGCGTTAACCACGTCGCGGATGCGAAGCGTCCATTGCAAACATTGCCAGGAACGCACAAGCCGGCCTGACCTTCATTACCGCTCACCGAAGACAACCAGCATTAAGAGAAGCGGGTGCGCGCAAGAATTTGCACAGAACCATCACGCGGTGACGCGCGAACAATAAAAGCTTCCCCCATTGACGGTCCCTCACCCGTGAGTGCACTGACGTTGACCTGATGCGTCACCCACACTTCGAACGTGCCAGGTGCAATGGCGGAGAACCGCGCTTTTAACACAGCCGTTTGGGCGTCCGCCCTGGACCGCGCATCAAAGGTCGAGCCTAACGACGCCAGTACATCGAAACGGCCAAACGCCAGGCTAGCGGTGTCTTTGCAGCGGCACCACGCGCTTGATTGCACACTACTGGGCTGCAATGCCCGGCTGGCAAACCACTGTCCGATGGCCGCCGCCTGTGCGCGACCCTCTGCATTCAAATTTCTTTGGGTACTGCACTGGTCGATTCGAAAATCGGGCGGATCGCCAATGCCCGCTTCCGTTTGCGCGTGCCGCAGCATCACAACGCAGCCGCCTGCTCGCAGCAGCGCGGTAACATCCGTCGAGGTTTGGGCGTGGAGTGATCGGGTGGCAAACAAGGCCAGCCCATTGACCAAAGCAAGTTGCAGAGTGTGACGGCGTCTCATCATGGAAGTGGCTTCTGTGCAGGATTAAAAAGCAAGACTTACGCCGCTTGGTCTTTTGATGACCGCCTGCGCAGCAGTTTTTCTTCCGCCATGGCCAGCGCCTCGGGCTTGCCCGAAACCACCAGCGTGTCACCATTTTCAAGCAGCGAGTTGGCATCAGGCGAAAAAGTATGTCCGTTGCTTCTGCGCAGGCTCACCACCCGCGCGCCAAGGCGGTCCAGCAAGGTATCGCCCAGCGCCTTACCGACAGATTTGCTTCCCAATGGCAGCGTCACGGTTGCCAAACGCTCTTCGCCATGCTCATCGACTGTATCGTCGTCGGCCCCACGAAAGTAGCCACGCAGCAAGTTGTAGCGCTGGTCGCGCTGGTCCTGCACGATCCGAATCACGCGGCGCATTGGAACACCCACCAAAGCCAGGGCGTGGCTGGCCAGCATCAGGCTGCCCTCAATCGCCTCGGGCACGACTTCCGTTGCACCGGCAGCCTGCAGTTTTTCGAGATCGTGGTCATCCACGGTGCGCACGATCACCGGCACGGTGGGCGCGTGGGCGCGCACGTTGGCCAGAACCCGCAAGGCACTTGCAGTGTCCAGGTACGTCACCACCACCGCACTGGCGCGTGCCAGGCCAGCCGCCATCAGCGACTGCAGCCGCACCGCGTCGCCAAACACCACGGAATCGCCTGCAGCCGCTGCTTGCCGTACGCGGTCGGGGTCCAGGTCAAGTGCCATGTATTGAATGCCTTCTTGCTCCAGCATCGACCCCAAGTTCTGGCCGCAACGGCCGTAGCCGCAAATGATCACATGCTTGTTGGCGTTGATGGACTTGCGCGCAATCGACGTCATTTGCAGCGACTGCTGCAGCCATTCACTGGCGACCAGTTTCATCACGATGCGGTTGCTGTACAAAATAATAAATGGCGTGGCCAGCATCGACAGCACCATGCTGGCCAAAATCGGATTCAGCAAATCAGGCGGCACCAGGCGGCTTTCATTGGCCAGCGTCAGCAGCACAAAACCAAACTCGCCGGCTTGCGCCAGGTACAGCCCAGTACGCAGCGACGTACCCGCCGTGCCGCCCAGCATGCGCGCCAACGCCGTGATCATCACCAGCTTGAAAAGCACCGGCAGCGTGGCCAGCAGCAGCACCAGCGGCCAGCGCTCCAGCACGATGTGCCAGTCCAGCATCATGCCGATGCTGATGAAAAACAGGCCTAAAAGCACATCGTGAAAAGGCCGAATATCTGTTTCGACCTGGTGCTTGAATTCGGTCTCCGAGATCAGCATGCCTGCAATGAAAGCGCCCAGTGCCAGGCTCAAACCGGCCAACTCCGTCAGCCAAGCCAATGCCAGCGTGACCAGCAGCAGGTTTAAAACAAACAGCTCTTCACTTTTGCGCCGCGCCACAATGGTCAGCCACCAGCGCATGACCCGTCGGCCGCCCGTCAGCAGCAGGCCAACCAGCACCGCCGCCTTCAACGCAGCAATTGCCAGCGCCGTCAGCAGCGTGTCGGCGGGTGCCCCTAATGCAGGAATCAGCACCAGCAGCGGAACCACCGCCAAGTCCTGAAACAACAAAACGCCCATCACGCGCTTGCCGTGTTCGGAGTCCATTTCCAGACGCTCTGACAGCAGTTTGACCACAATCGCGGTGCTGCTCATGGCGATTGCGCCCGACAGCGCCAGCGCGGTCTGCCACTGCATTGCCCACAGGGTTGGCGCCATGCTCGCCAAAAAAAGCGACCCTCCGGTCGCTACAGCAACCGTTAGCGCCACTTGCAGCAGGCCTAACCCGAATACATGGCCGCGCATCGATCTCAGTTTGGGCAAGTTGAACTCGAGTCCGATCACAAACATCAAAAACACCACGCCAAATTCACCGAGGTGGCGCACCCCATCGGCGTTGTTCGACAGCGCCAGCGCATGCGGCCCGATCACTACGCCTACTGTCAGGTAGCCGAGCATGGGCGGCAATTTAAGCCATCTGAAAAGCGTCACTCCCAGCACTGCGGCCAGCAAATACAGCAGGGTTAATTCAAGGGCGCTCATGGATTGATGGTAATGCGGTTTAATGAAAAATTGGGTTGGCGAACTGGCGTGGCTCTATAGAATGCGGTGATGAGTTTTGACGCGCCTTCGTTTAACGCCCACCAGGCACAGCAACTTGCGCGCCAGACCTTTGAAATTGAAGCCGCCGCTGTGCTCGGTCTGGCCAGTCGTGTTGGGCCGGAATTCAGCCAAGCTGTGCAGATCGTGTTGTCGTGCAGCGGCCGCGTGGTGGTGATGGGCATGGGCAAGAGCGGACACATTGGCCGCAAAATTGCCGCCACGCTGGCCTCTACCGGCACGCCGGCCATGTTTGTGCACCCGGCAGAAGCCAGCCACGGCGACTTGGGCATGGTGCAAACCGGCGACGTGGTGTTGGCGATTTCCAACAGCGGCGAAAGCGCTGAACTCACCGCAATTTTGCCGATGCTAAAGCGCCAGGGCGTGCCGCTGATTGCCATAACCGGTGGAGCAAAGTCTGCGCTCGCAGAGCATGCGCGCGTTACGCTTGACAGCAGCGTTGAGCGGGAAGCCTGCCCGTTGAATCTGGCCCCTACCGCCAGCACCACAGCACAACTGGCAATCGGCGATGCGCTGGCAGTTGCCTTGCTGGATGCGCGCGGCTTCAAGCCCGAGGATTTCGCACGCTCACATCCTGGTGGTGCGCTGGGCCGCAAGTTGCTGACCCACGTCAGCGACGTCATGCGCAGTGGTGGCGACGTGCCGTTTGTCGCGCTGCAGGCCACGTTCAGCGACTTGATGCGGGAGATGAGCAACAAAGGTCTGGGCGCATCGGCCATCGTCGACGCCCAGCAGCGTGTAGTGGGCATCTTTACCGATGGTGATTTGCGGCGGCTGGTCGAAAAAGGCATGGACCTGCGCCTGGCAACCGCACAAGAAGTCATGCACCCCAACCCGCAAACCGTTCGCGCAGATGCGCTTGCAGTAGACGCGGTCACGCTGATGGAGCAGCACCGCATCACCAGCGTGCTGGTTATAAACCACGATGGCAAGTTGTGCGGCGCACTCAATTCCAATGACCTGATGCGCGCAAAAGTGATCTGAGCACCATGACGCCGACGCTTAATTTTCCGCCCGAATTGCTGCTCAGGGCTGCTGGCATCAAAGTGGCTTTTTTTGATATTGATGGCGTGCTGACCGATGGCGGTCTGTACCTGTCCGAGCTTGGCGAGACCCTCAAGCGGTTCAACACGCTGGACGGCCACGGCTTGAAGCTGCTGCAAAAAGCCGGTATCACGCCCGCCGTCATCACTGGTCGCGACAGCCCGGCACTGCGCGTGCGGCTGGATGCGCTTGGCATCACCCATGCCCACTTTGGAACCGAAGACAAGCGCGCCGCTGCAGAGACAACTTTGCGTGCGCTCGGGCTTGAATGGGAACGAGCCGCCGCCATCGGCGACGACTGGCCAGATCTGCCGGTGATGCGCCGCTCGGCTTTTTGCTGCGCTCCGGCCAACGCGCACGCTGAGGTCAAAGCCATGGCCCACCACGTTACAGCTGCGGGCGGTGGACACGGCGCAGCGCGCGAGTTTTGCGATGTCCTTTTGGTAGCAAGTGGCCGTTATGCCGAACTGCTGGAGGGGTACGCGTGATGGCAGACAGCGCACGCGCCTCGGCACTCTTTGCCTGGCGGCAGCTGATTAGCCTGTGGGACTGGGCTTCCATTTATTTGCCGGTCGTCATCATGGCGGCCACCGTTTTGGGCACCTATTGGCTGGTGCGCAACGCGCCAGAACTTGCCTTGCCCAACACGCCCAAAGCGGCCAGCCACGAGGTGGACTATTTCATGCGCAAGTTCAACGTCAAGTCCTTCAACGAGAAGGGGCAGCTTAAAAGCGAAGTCAGCGGCCTCGAAGCCCGCCACTATGCCGACACCGACACACTCGAAATCGACCAGGCCCGTATTCAAAGCCTCAGTGACAGCGGGCGCTTGGTGGTGTCAACGGCCAACCGCGCTTTGAGCAACGCCGACGTATCGCAGGTGCAGCTGTCTGGCAATGCACGCGTGGTGCGGGAAGCCGCACAAGGCGCAAATGGTCAGGCTGTGCCGCGCCTGGAATTTCAGGGCGAATACTTGCACGCTTTTGTCAACGAAGAGCGCGTGACGTCGAACCAACCGGTGGTGCTGATTCGCGGCGGCGACCAATTTACTGCAGAAAGCTTTTCTTACGACAGCCTGAGCGGCGTTGCTGATCTCAAGGGCCGCGTCAGGGGGCGGCTGATGCCCGGCGGGGCGGCCAGACAGGCGCCAGCGCAGTGAACCAACCCGCTGCAGGCGCAGCAGCCAAGCTGGTTTTCATCACGGGTGCGTCCAGCGGAATTGGGCAGGCCTTGGCCGCGCGGTTCTACCGCTCGGGCTATCGCCTGGCGCTCGTTGCACGGCGCACAAATGAGGTCAAATCATGGGCTGACGCAGCAAATATGGGCGCAAACAGCTATGAAATATATAGTGCTGACGTGTCTGACGTCGCCAGTATTGTTGCCGCAGGCCAAGCTTGCATTGCCAAACAGGGTGTGCCGGATGTGGTGATTGCCAATGCAGGCATCAGCATTGGCATGGATTCAACTTTTCTCGGCGACCTCGGTGTAATGGCCAAAACGTTTGCTACCAACAACACTGGTTTGGCTGCCACGTTTCACCCCTTCATTGAAGCGATGGCCCACCGGGGTTCGGGCGCGCTTGTCGGCATTGGCAGTGTGGCCGGTATCCGCGGGCTGCCTGGGCACGGAGCCTACTGCGCCAGCAAAGCGGCGGTGATTGCTTACTGTGAAAGCTTGCGCGGCGAACTTCGTCCTACCGGCGTCAAGGTCGTGACCATTTGCCCGGGCTACATTGACACGCCACTGACGCAGAAAAACAGCTACGCCATGCCGTTTTTAATGCAGCCCGACGTATTTGCCGACAAAGCTTTTTCAGCCATTGAGGCGGGCAGCAGCTACCGTGTGATTCCTTGGCAAATGGGCGTGGTCGCCAAGTTATTGCGGTTACTGCCCAACGCAGTGTTGGACAAAGTGCTGTCGGGTCGAGCGCGCAAGAAGCGCCAGGCGGCTGAATAGCCCGTTAGCTATAAATTTAAGAGCTGCTTGCGCCCGCATTTATTGGGCCACAGGTTAAATAGACCAAAAAAGACAACAAAAAAAGCTTCAAAACCGAAGTCTTGAAGCCTGATTTAAAGCAGCTTTTGGCGCTACTGCCAAAAACCGCCTAAAGATTTTGAACAGTTAAAACACATTGTTCATGCGCTTTAAACATGTGAAGATCAGTAGCCGCCGCGTCCACCGCCGCCGCCGCCACCGGAGCGTCCACCGCCAGCACCGCCGCCGCCGTATGGGCTACGGAAACCACCGTCGCCGCCGCCGCCGCCACCGGAGCGTCCACCGCCGCCGCCGCCACCGTAGCCGCCGCCACCACCTGAGCGGTCACCGCCGCCGCCGCCGCCACCGTAGCCGCCACCGCCGCCACCGAAGCCACCCGTACGTGGAGGACGCGCCTCCATCGGACGCGCTTCATTCACAACAACACTGCGCCCGCCCAAGGGCTGGCCGTTCATGCCGGTGATAGCTGCTTGCGCTTCTGCATCGCTGCCCATTTCCACAAAGCCAAAGCCTTTGGATCGACCGGTGTCGCGTTCCATCATGACTTTAGCGCTGGTGACAGCGCCGAACTGGCCAAATGATTGCTGCAGGTCTTCGTCGCGGACCGAGTAAGGCAAATTGCCGACGTAAAGTTTGTTACCCATCAAGGGACTCCTCTAAAACACAAATATCGAAATCGATTAACAAAAGCGATGGGGCCCCGTTAGCACAACAAATCTTCAATATACCGCTGTAGCGCGCGAAACTGACCGATCACTAGCCCGTGCAAATCCGAAAATTCACACCCCTATATTATGCGGCGTGTAGCTATTTGGCACGCAACTGGCGTAACTACCTAGAAGAATTGTAACTTTCACAACGCAGATGGATGGTGAGTTGGCGCTCCCGCTGCGCTCGTAGCCACTGTGTAGCGCACCAGTCAAGACGCTGAATCATCATTTCCCGCGTAGTTACGCCATTTACCCATTGCTGCACGCATCGTGAGTATCTGTTGTTCAAATTTTGGGCATGCCTCGCAAGCCAGCATGTGAAGCTTGAGCGCCACAGTGTCCGGGAGATTCAGGTTTCGGTCTTCCCTGGCAATGACCAGCGCAGCTGCTTGCTTGCAGGTTCGGCGAAGCAGCATTATTTTTAGCATATTGGGCAGTTCGGTCCAGGTTCAGGTCAGTTGAGCGGGCCTGTTTTCAGGCCAAACCAGTTGATGTTCAGGCACTCCTGCAATCGCAAGCGCGCACGGTGCAATTGCACATAAATATTAGTCGGAGTCATCATCAGTTCCTTACACACCTCTGCAGAAGACAGCTCGAGCCATTCGCGCATCAGAAAAAGCCTGCCCTGCGCGGGCGGCAGCCGCTCGATGCAGGCATCAAGCACCGCAAAAAACTGCTGCTGCTCAAGACTTTCATGCGGATTGCCCCATTCGCAGGGCACGTCAGTGAAGTGGCCATCTTTCTTAAAACTGATTTTGTCGAGTTCGTCCCCTTCATTTTCGTCGCCGTCGCCAACCCAGGAAACTTCCCGGACCTGCTTGCGAAGGATGTCAATGACCTTGTGCTTCAAAATGCCGACCAGCCAGGTTTTAAGCTGCGAGCGATTGCCAAAGCTCTGCGGGTTTGACAGCGCTGCCAATAGCGTTTCAGACACGGCGTCGTCCGCCCAGGCGTCGTTGCGCAGTTGCAGGCGGGCAAACCGCAGCAAGTACATGCGATTCTCCACCAACTGATCGTTAAAACTGGTCATGCGCTGGAGTCTAAATGCTCGGGGGTTAAGAAATACAAAAAGAAACCGACCAAACGGCTTGGAACACTTAATTCTTGGGCACTACCATTGCGATAGGGTTGTCACCAAGACTATCAATTTGTACACCATGAAGGCATTTCATCATTTTTCTCTGCAACAGTGGTTGCTGCCATGTAAAGAGGGCAAAGTGGTCGAGCGCTACATTGGCCGCATTCCAGCTGATGCCTGGGACAAGATCTCTGATTTGCTGTGACCGCTACGGTTGCAGTGTTAAACCAGCTATTTATTTTCAAAATGTCTGTAAGAAGCATGAAGTCATGCAGACTAAAACAGCAACCAGGTCAGAAAACCTGTTCTGGTTGCCGTTAAAAGTTTTCAGTAGGTAATTTTTTAATTTATCTTCAATTCAGGAGTTTTCACCATGAACCAACGTGCATTTATCGCTGCAGCTGCAGCTTCCCTGTTGTCCACTCTTCTGGTTGCCGCACCTGCGATGGCCCAGGAAAAAGAAAAGTGCTACGGCATTGCCGAAGCTGGCAAGAACGATTGCGCCAACCTGGCGGGAACGCACTCTTGCGCAGGCCAGTCCAAGCTGACGGCTGATGCTGGTGAGTGGAAATACGTTGCCAAAGGCACCTGCGAAAGCATGAAGGGCATGTCCGCTGACGCCGCCAAGGCCAAATTCAAAATGATGTCTGAAAAGAAGGGCTGATTCTGCGCAGACTCAGTGCTGGGCTTTTGCGTAGCTTTCCATTTTTAGGACCCAGTTCTTGACACCTACCCCAGCCAATTCAGCCGTTGTTGGCATTGGCTGGCGGCATCCCCATTACGAGGAAGTGCTTGAGACACATCCTCGCATTGACTTTTTAGAAGTCCATTCCGAGAATTTTTTTGCCGCTGGCGGTGCCGCTTTGGCGGTGCTGAAACAAGGGCGAACGCACTACCCCGTCAGCCTGCACGGCGTTGGCCTGGCTTTGGGTTCTGCTGTCGGCATTGACCCGTGGCACTTGGACCAGTTGGCGCTGCTGGTTGAGCACATTGAGCCCATTCGGGTGTCTGACCACGCCTGCTTTGCGCGCGGCCACCTTGCTGGCGCTGATGTACACGCCGCCGACTTGCTGCCCATTCCGTTCAATGATGCCGCGCTTGATGTGCTGTGCAGCAACGTGCAGCGCGTGCAAGAGCGCTTAAAGCGCCAGTTGCTGATAGAAAACCTGTCGGCTTACGTCACCCCGGCGGGCGACACGCTGGCAGAGACGGATTTTTTAAACCAACTGGTGAGCCGCACCGGCTGCGGCCTGCTGGTGGATGTGAACAATATTTACGTGAACGCCTTGAATGCCCAATTGGCAGGCAGCACGGCTGAGCCGGTTGCGGCATGTACGGCCTGGCTTGACCGCATCAACGCCAACGCGGCGGGCGAGCTGCACCTGGCGGGCCACATCACCACCGAGGACATGGTGATTGACGACCACGGCAGCCGCGTGTGCGAGGCGGTGTGGCACACCTACCGCCACGCGCAGGCACGCTTTGGAAATATTCCAGCGCTGATTGAATGGGACACCAACCTCCCGCCGCTGGCGGTGTTGCTGGCAGAAGTTGATTTGGCGCGCGCGGCGTTGGCGGCATGACGCAACTCGCAAGCACATTCGCAGAGCAGCAGGCCAGCATGCTGGCAGCCTTGCTGGGGCGCGGCAGTCTTGACACGCTGCAGGCGAATTTGCGCGCCGACGGTTCGGGCCAGGCGCGCTTGGTGCAGCGCGGCATAGAGGTGTATCGGGCCAACGCTGCAGCCTGCGCAGAGCGCATCTTGGCAGGCACATTTCCAGTGCTGGCCCGGATGATTGGCGTCGAGAGTTTTGAGCCCCTGGCCAGGCATTTTTGGCTGCAGCACCCGCCGCAGCGCGGTGATTTGGCGCAGTGGGGCGCGGACTTGCCCGGTTTTTTAGCAGCAGCCCCGCAGCTTGTTGAAGAGCCGTTTTTAGCCGATGTTGCGCGCGTGGAATGGGCGCTGCACCGAGCCGCCACAGCCGAAGACGCCGTGGTGGATGCGCCCAGCTTTGCATTGCTGGCAATTCAAGACGCGCCGCACACCCTTGCAATCAGTAACGGGTGCGTATTGCTGCACAGCGCGTATCCGGTGGCAACGCTGGTCAACGCGCACCTCTCAGGCGAGCCCACGCTGGAGGTCGCGGCGCTGTACCTGGCCAGCGGTACCGCTGAAGTGGCGCTGGTTTGGCGGCATGGTTTCAAGCCCCGCGTCCGCAGCCTGGACGCGGGCGAAGCTGCGCTCATTGGAGGTTTGTTGCGCCGCCAACCGCTTGACGCCGCGTTGCAAGCCGCGTGCGATGCAGATGCAGAATTTGACTTTAACGCCTGGCTGGGCCAGGTTGTGCAAAGCGGGCTGGTTACTGGTGCACTGGCGCTACAGCCCGCCGAACCAAAAACATAAACCACTAAAAACAGGGAGATTTCATGACCACCAAACCACCAGGCCTTGTCGGCTCCATCAGCAACGCTTGGGCGCCCATCACACGGTTATTGGATGCACTTCAGCCCCTTGCCGCCTTGGCCGCGCGCGTGTATGTTGCGCAGGTTTTTTTCCTGTCGGGCCTGACCAAGCTGCGCGACTGGGGCACCACCGTTGCGCTGTTCACTGACGAATACAAAGTGCCGCTGCTCTCGCCCACTGTGGCTGCAGTGCTGGGCACGGCCGGCGAGCTGGTGCTGCCGGTTTTGCTGGTGCTGGGCCTGGTCGGCAGGTTTTCTGCCATCGGCTTGTTTGTGGTGAATGCAGTTGCCGTGATTGCGCTAAGTGAGATCGCACCCGCTGCACTGCAGCAGCATATTTTGTGGGGCGCACTGCTTGCAGCGTTGGCGATTTATGGCATGGGCCCGTGGTCGGTTGACAGATGGCTGAAACGCTGAAATTCGGGCCTGAATGCCTGTTTTTTAAGTCTTTTGGCCCTGTAGCCTAATGATTATAGGCGCAAGCAGCTCCTGAATATATAGCAACTTGAGTTCGGCTTGGGCTCATTACGTCACGTTGCGTAGCTGGTATCCAGCCGGTCAAGTTTGCGAATCAACGACGGCCACGCAAACGCGCCGCCCAGCCCGCCAGTTTGCACCCGCATCGCCTCTGCCACGCCTTTGACAATCAGTGGGTTGACCTGCGTGAGTTCCCCGCCACCAGATTGCGCGTCAATTTGAATCCGGCAGGTGTTTTCAAACGTGTACATGGCCAGAAACGCGTCAGCAATGGTCGGCCCCACCACCAGCAAGCCGTGGTTGCGCAGCATGAGGAAGTTGGCTTTGCCCAGGTCGGCTTGCAGGCGCGGCTTTTCGTCATCCCGGAAGGCCACGCCTTCGTACGCGTGGTACGCCAGCGACGCCAGTACAAAGGTCGATTGCTGGCTGATGGGCAGCACGCCGCCCGCCTGCGCACTCACGGCTACACCCGCCCGCGTGTGGGTGTGCAGCACGCAGCCAGCATCAGGCCGCGCCTCGTGCACTGCGCTGTGAATTACAAAACCGGCCGGATTCACAGGGAAAGGCGAGTCGATGACCTTGTTGCATTTGTCGTCTACTTTGACCAGGCTCGATGCAGTGATCTCGTCAAACATCAAGCCGTAAGGGTTGATCAAAAAGTGGTGCGCGTCGCCGCTGACGGACGCGGGCAGCTTGGCGCTGATGTGGGTGAACACCAGGTCGCTCCACCCGTACAGCGCCACCAGACGGTAGCAGGCGGCCAGGTCGCAGCGCAATTGCCATTCTTCGGCCGTGACGGTGGTTTTCAGTGATGCAATGAACATGCGCGTTGTCTCCATTTTGGGTATTGCGTCAGGATACGCTTTTGACGGCGGAAAATCGCTGATAGGTGCATACATCGTCACAATGGTGACTTAGTCGGGTTTCGGCATCAAGCTTGTGGAAACCAGCGCTCAAAATATGAGAAAATCAGGCTATAGCGCAATAAATACGGGCGCAAGCAGCTATAAAATCAGGAGTAAGTTGGAGGGCTTTCTTGTTTCAACCGGCATTGTTGCTCTGGCCGAAATGGGTGACAAAACGCAGTTGCTGGCGTTGCTGTTGGCTGCCCGCTTCAAAAGGCCCTGGCCGATTGTGTGGGGCATTTTTTTTGCCACCGTATTGAACCATGCCGTGGCCGCTGCGTTGGGCGCATGGATCACCACACTTATCAGCCCACAAACCTTGCGCTGGATTTTGGGCGCATCCTTCATCGCCATGGCGGTGTGGATGCTGATTCCTGACAAGGTCGACAGCGAGGCCGACAAAGCGCCCATGCGGTACGGCGTTTTTGGCACCACGCTGGTGTTGTTTTTCCTGGCAGAGATGGGCGACAAAACGCAAATTGCCACCGTCATGCTGGCCGCACGTTTTGATGCGTACGTGGCTGTTGTGGCAGGCACCACATTTGGCATGATGCTGGCCAACGCGCCAGTGGTGTGGCTGGGTGAGCGCATCACACGGCTGGTTCCGCTGCGGGTGGTCCACACCGTCAGCGCCATCGTCTTTTTAGGCTTGGGTTTGTTGGCTATCTTGGGTTGATATACTGACTTGGCGCCGATTTGCTACAGCTTGCGGGCGCTTAATAAGTTCAGCTAAAGACGCCAGCCAGCCCGGTCTCGCCTTTAGCGACGTCGGGTTTTTTTATTTCTTACAGCGTAAATATGTTGATCGCCACGCCACAGTCCATGCATTTTGATGCCACGCTGCCATTGCAAAGCGGCGCGTCGATTCGTGCTTACGACTTGAGCTTTGAGACTTACGGCACATTGAACGCGAACAAATCCAACGCGGTTTTGATTTGCCACGCGCTCAACGCATCGCACCATGTGGCGGGCGTGTACGAAGGGCAAGCCAAATCTGAAGGTTGGTGGCACACCATGATTGGCCCCGGCAAGCCGGTGGACACCAACGTTTTTTTTGTCATCGGCGTGAATAACCTCGGGTCCTGCTTCGGCTCTACCGGACCGATGCAGCTCAACCCCGATACCGGCAAGGTGTATGGCGCTGATTTTCCGGTGGTGACCGTACAAGACTGGGTTGATGCACAAGCCCGGCTGATGGATGCGCTGGGCATTCAAACTCTTGCAGCAGTAATGGGTGGCAGCCTGGGCGGCATGCAGGCGTTAAGCTGGGCGCTGCAGTACCCAGCTAGAGTCCGCCACGCCGTGGTGGTGGCCAGCGCGCCAAATTTAACGGCTGAAAACATTGCTTTCAACGAAGTCGCACGCCGCGCCATTGTCACTGATCCAGATTTTCGTGGCGGCCACTACGCCGCGCACGGCGTGCTGCCAAAACGCGGCCTGCGCATCGCGCGAATGATTGGGCACATCACGTATCTAAGCGATGATGTGATGAATGAAAAATTTGGAAGGAAACTGGCCCCCACGTTTGTCGCTTCGCGTACTGCTCTGCCCCCCGAGGGGGCTGAACTTGCTCGGGGCGGCCCGTCGCTGCATTCGGCCCCCACGTTTGTCGCTTCGCGTACTGCTCTGCCCCCCGAGGGGGCTGAACTT
>ENA-OFDP01000095-OFDP01000095.1-metagenomes-genome-assembly--contig:-NODE-95-length-40144-cov-5.758562_pt1 | contig 40144 bp, 38 predicted proteins | sample MGYA00153389_OFDP01 | MGnify analysis MGYA00153389
GTTCCCAGTCCCCGCCCTTTGCTACACTTCCCGTGAGGTTTTGGGAAGCTGCAACGTTTGTATTTGTGAGTTGGGCAATTCGTTGGATAAAGGCGAAACCATCTATATCGATCGCGCTTTCATCCGATCCGCCGGGGGTTGAAACCCCCGTCTCATAGCGAAAGTCCTCTAAAGAGGACTGAATAGTCGCCTTGTTTTCAGTCGGTTTCAACCGACTTTCGCTTTGAGACAGGGAATTCATTCCCTGGCGGAATTTCGGGTAAGCGCGAGGCCCTGATGCGACATTGCAACCGTAAATCAGAATGTCCGCATCAACAGTTAAAGCACTCCGCCACTGCTGCAATTGTTCCGAATAAGCTTCCAAATTATCTAAACTCAAGCTACCATTACCCAATGGCAAGCTGCCCGGAGCATCGTGAGAAACGATAGTGTAATTAGACTGAAATATTAAATTCGGGATTTGCACTCCGACTCCTCGAAACCGGGTTTTTTACCGAATCTGTGGGTTGCAACGCGTCTTTTCGTAAAAAAACCCGGTTTCATCGGCCCCCATGCGTAAGTCCCATATCTCTTAAATTGAACCTTTTCGGTTCCCGATCGGTCAAAATGAAACAGACGCCCGATCGGTCTAACCTATATGTATTTCCTAAAGCACTTTCAGATTAAAAAAGGGCTGACTCCGTGGTTAATCGGGTTCCTCGCCGCCTCCCTACTCGCCGGAGTTGGCTACATAGCTTACAGCCAACTCACAGTCAAATCCAGTCGTGAAAGCAGACGCAAGCAAAAAACTGTTGCTGTAGAAAGGGTGAATTTGCCGATCGCCATTTCAGCAAATGGCACAATAGTACCCGAACGCAGCGTTAACGTCAGCCCCAAAACTTCAGGAGTGCTCAAAAGCTTGCTTGTCAAGGAAGGAGACACCGTTAAAACAGGGCAAATTCTCGCCCAAATGGATGACTCCAACCTCCAAGGACAACTTACCCAAAATCGCGGACAACTCGCTTCTGCTGAAGCCAATTTGCAAAAATTACTCAACGGTAATCGAGTCGAAGATATTGCAGCAGCAAAGGCGCAAGTAGCCGAACAACAAGCCAGTCTGGAAAAATTACTCAATGGTAATCGAACTCAGGATATTGCTGTCGCCCAAGCGCAAGTAACTGAACAACAAGCAACTCTCCAAAAATTGCTCAACGGTAGTCGCAGTCAGGATATTGCTGTCGCCCAAGCACAAGTAACTGAACAACAAGCAACTCTCCAAAAATTGCTCAAGGGGAATCGCCCCGAAGATATTGCTCAAGCTCAAGCTAAACTCAGGGATGCTGAATATGCCAAAAACCAGGCAGAAGAAGACTTTCAAAGAAATCAGGAACTCTACAAATCGGGAGCGATCGCCCTGCAAATTGTGAATACTTCTCGCACGGCGCGCGATCGAGCTCAAACTCAAGTCAGACAAGCCCAACAAGCTGTAGCTTTGTTGCGATCGGGTTCACGATCGGAAGACATTGCTGCTGCGCGGGCCGCCGTTGACCAAAAACAGCAAGCTTTGGCGTTAGTCCAAGCTGGTGCTCGCCCGGAAGATATCGCCGCTTCCCAAGCCACTGTGGAGCAAAAACGGCAAGCTTTGGCAGGAGTGCGATCAGGGGCGCGATCGGAAGACATCGCCGCTTCCGAAGCCGCAGTGGAGCAAAAACAGCAAGCTTTGGCACTAATTGAAGCTGGTGCTCGCCCGGAAGAAATTGCGATCGCCCGCGCTCAAGTTCTCTCCGCCCAAGGTAGTCTCCAAACCGTCCAAGCCTTAATTAACGATACGAGAATTCGTGCTCCTTTCAGCGGTACTGTTACTCGGAAATATGCCGATCCGGGGGCTTTTGTGACTCCGACAACGGCTGGTAGCGCGGTGTCTTCGGCGACTTCTTCTTCGATTTTGTCTTTAGCTTCAAAAAATCAGGTTGTGGCTAATGTCGCAGAAAGCAATATTGCTCAAATCCGCCTCGGCCAAAATGCGTCTATCCAAGCTGATGCTTTTGCGGGAAAGACTTTTACAGGCAAAGTTAACCAAATTTCGCCTCAGTCGATCGTCCAACAAAATGTTACCAGTTTTGAGGTAAAAACTTCGATTGTTAATGATGCTAAAAAACTATTGCGATCGGGGATGAATGTGAATGTGGAGTTTAAGGCGGGTGAATTGAAGGATGTTTTGGTTGTACCGACTGCGGCAATTGTTCGCCAACAAAAGGAAACTGGGGTGTTTGTGGCTGGTGGAGAGGATGGAAAGCCTTTGTTTGTGCCGATTAAGACTGGGATGACGGTTGATGATAAGACGGAAGTGCGATCGGGTTTGAAGGGAAATGAAAAAGTTTTTATTAGTTTCCCGCCCGGATTGCGGCCGAAATCTAAGGATGCAGCCGGGGGAGGAATTCCGGGTTTGCAACCGGGTGGCGGAACGCGCTTGCGTTAGTAGTTAGTTGTCAGTTGTTAGTCCGCGAGTGAGTCCGATAGTCTGACAGGGATTGAAATCCCTGTCTCATAGCGAAAGTCCTCTGAAAGAGGACTGAAGAGTTAGTTGATGTACATTAGTTTTAAACAAATTTTCAGTCGGTTTCAACCGACTTTAGCTATGAGACGGGGGTTTCAACCCCCGGCTGACTGTGCCACAAAGCATATCGCTTCCGGTTGCATCGTCAGGTGATAAATTAGGGGGCAATTTAGCATAATTCTTAGAAGTTGCCACCAAATAACTAATAACTAATAACATGAAATTAAAGACTCCCCCAGTTATCAACAAAATCTCAAATCTTCAAATTGTGTTCATGGCGACTGAGGCGCTATGGAATAATAAGTTACGTACCAGTTTGACGATGCTGGGTGTAATTATTGGCATATCTTCGGTAATTGCGATTACTTCCGTGGGACAGGGTGTACAAAAGTCTACTGAGGAACAGTTGAAGGCTTTGGGTACTAATGTGCTGTTGGTTTTATCTGGTGCTTCGCGATCGGGTGGTGTGAGTCAGGGTAGCGGTTCTGCTTCTACTTTAACTTGGGATGATGCTAGGGCGATCGGCAAACAAGCACCGGCAGTTAAGGCGATTTCGGCTTTTTTGCAGCGTCAAGTACAAGTTGTTTACGGCGGGCAAAATTCATCTACTTCTATCTTGGGAACAGATTTAAATTATCCCGATGTCAAGAACATTCAACCTCAAGCAGGACGGTTTTTTAATGAGGATGAATTGAATGCTGCTGAGCCAGTTGTTGTCCTCGGTTCTAAGGTACGAGATGAACTTTTTGGAGTCGGTGCTAATGCCCTATCGGCGGATGTTCGCATTCAGGGAGGGCGCTACAAGGTGATTGGAGTGATGGAACCGAAGGGTTCTGTAGGGGGTACCGATCAGGACGATCGCGTGTATATTCCCCTCAAAAATATGTCGGCTCGGATTGTGGGTAGAAATTCTTTGGCTGGAATTGCCATCTCTGGTTTTTGGTTGCAAACTACGGGGGAATCGGATTTAGCTGATGCTCAGTTTCAAGTTGAAAATATCATGCGTTTGCGCCACAATATTTATCCGCCACAACCGGATGATTTTCGAGTGATCAATCAAGTTGATATTGTGAATACTTTTAGCAATGTGGTAGGTTTGTTTACGGTGATGGTGGTGGCGATCGCCGGAATTTCGCTCGTAGTTGGCGGCATCGGTATTGCTAATATTATGTTGGTGTCTGTTGTGGAACGAACTAAGGAAATCGGGATTCGGAAAGCGGTAGGCGCTACCAATGCAGCTATTTTGATTCAATTCATGGCTGAATCAGTCTTAGTTTCCACGGTGGGGGGTACGGCGGGTATTGGGTTGGGAATTGCGATCGCCTTTGGGGCCGCGACAACGTTTAGTTTTCCGTTTGTAATTTCAGTATGGTCGATCGCAGCCGGTTTTGGGCTATCCTTTACTGTAGGCTTATTAGCTGGAGTTCTACCCGCTCGGAATGCGGCTCGCTTAGATCCGATCGCCGCTTTGCGAAATGATTGAAGTTAAGTAAATGAGTGCAATCAAAACCGTTTATTTCTTAGTCTGCGTCGGCGGACTTTGTTTGTATAGAAGCGGTTTCAACCGCCGAGTGGGTTAAAGTATAACACTGTATTATTTGCCACTCTTAAGATTTTATCCATCAAGCTCGTTAGGATAACCAAATTGGTCGGGTAATTCAGCAGAGGTAATTTGCAGAATCTCCAGCAACTTTTTGTATTGAACAGGCGTTAGCTTCGGTACGGATCGCCCCGATTCCCAGTTGCTGACTGTCGCTTCCGTAACGCCAAGTGCTTCTGCTAGCTGCTTTTGAGTCATAAACCGCTGAACTCTCAGTCGCATTAGGGGCGATCGATCGGCTCTTTCTGAGATTTCCATAGACTATTTGTTAACTTATATTAAATTATTTTGGCTTTGCCTAAAATAATTGACATCTGCCCTAAATTAATTTAGATTTAAACCATAGAGATTTAGACAGCACCAGCTAAGCCACTTGTGCTGTAGGGGAATTGCTGTCTTTTCTTCAATTTGTTATTGTACGCGGTTTTACTGTGACAAAGCATCAAACCTATCCAAAATTATTCGTCAAAGCTATGTTGCAAGATTCATCATCGAACCAAACATCGCCGAATGTTTTAACCAACCAAACCAACCAAACCTTTGAGGGCTCACGCGAAGCAGTCCGTCACATCATCATCGGTTCACCGTTGGGAGTACGCCGAACAATCCACCAACTACACGCATTGCGGTACGAGGAAGCTGTTCGTTGGACTCATCCAATCGCCATTCCTGACGATCGCATCATCATTACACCGGAACAAGGAGAAATCATGAGTTTGTTGGTCAAATTAATCCGGTTGGAATGAAGTTAGGAGTTACGCAAAAAAGCGCGATCGCCCTTCCACACAAAAGAGCGATCGGCTGTTTTTTTGAGAAGGGCAAGTTCTTCAAAATCTTTTATAATATGACCAGAGCGTAAGTCCAGAACAAAGTCTGGTGTAGTTTGGAAAACAAGCGTGTAATGCTTGTTATCAGCCAAAAAATCCTGCGAGATTTCTGTGAAAGCCATGCCGATTCCTGTGATGCACTTTATGACTGGTATAGAGTGTCAACTAAAGCCCAATGGCAGAACCTAATTGATATTCAGCAGATTTATCCAAAAGCTGAGTCAGTCGGAAATTTTACAGTATTTAATATTAAGGGCAATCGATATCGGCTGATTGTTGATTTGGTTTACGTTTTTCAAAGAATCTACATCAAATATGTTCTGACTCACGCTGAGTACGAGAAGGATGAGTGGAAAAATGATCCGTACTTTTGATGCAAAATCTTATACAGATTTACTGGTTCGGTATCAACCCAAACCGATCGCAACGGGCGCAGAAAACGATGCCGCGATCGCCCTTGCTTGCGAACTAGAACACAGCCCTATGCGATCAGTGGAGGAGGAGCTATTTCTGGAGCTTTTGATAACGCTGATCGAAAAATTTGAAGCGGAAAATTATCCAATTCTAAAAGGCGACTCTGCCTCAATGTTGCGACATTTAATGGATGCGAGAGATTTGGAAAAATCTGATTTGATTCCAGTTTTGGGAACGGAAACAGAAGTTGAGAAAGTTTTTGTTAGTGGAAGGGCGATTGAAATAGATGAAGCCAGGAAATTAGCCGATTTTTTCCAAGTTGATATTAGTTTGTTTCTCTAATCGCGATCGCAGCCATGATTTGTTCTGGATGCAGCCCGACAGATTCATAAGTGCGTCCGTTGCGATCGCTAAATTCAACCTCAAACGCTGCACCATCAGCCAACAGTTCAACCACAGTCCCTACTTGTCCGCACCACAGGTTGTATTCAGGAATGTCAACGGTCAAGGTAACAACATCAAGTAATTTAATTGTATTTTTTGCCACTCTTATTACCTCCAGATACTACAGCGGATAGCAGGTTGTTAATCTCGGAATCTCCGAATCATGTTCAATGACTTCAAATCTACATTCAAGCAAACAGCAAGTTTTCTACTAGAGTTTTAGGTTCTGGCAGAGATTTACCATCTACTTGATATTCTTCAACTAAAAGCTCTAATACCTCTACTGCATTCTGCAAAGCTTCTTCGTAGGTATCTCCGTGAGTGTGGAACTGCTGAGATGGAAAATCAGGTAAGTGAACTAGGTAGCAGTTATCTTCATCCGACCATTGAATAACAATTATATAAGGTAATTTCATGATTCAGATTCCGGTTCTTCAATTGCTTTCAATATTCCAATTTTTCGATTAACTTCTCTCTCTAAATACAGTTTCGCATCATCGCCATCATTTCCAGCAATGGTAATCGGTTCATTAGGTAGTAAAGGATGAAGCCATCTTGTATGACTGCCTTTTGCCGAACGATAAGTAAACCCAGCTTTTAGCAACAGGCTTTTGAGTTCTCTAATCTTTTTGGGCATAAGCAGACATCAAAAATGTGGCAAGGTGATGAGCATACTTTCATCATATCCCAGAAAGTAGCGTTAAATTATAAAAACCCGCCTCCACCCCACTTATGCTGTAACCATTTCGAGTTTGATATTGGGTGATGCTGGCTCAAAAAACAACACCATGAGTTGCTCTGGATTCAGCCCGACAGATTCATAAGTGCGTCCGTTGCGATCGCTAAATTCAACCTCAAACGCTGCACCATCAGCCAACAGTTCAACCACAGTCCCTACTTGTCCGCACCACAGGTTGTATTCAGGAATGTCAACGGTCAAGGTAACAACATCAAGTAATTTAATTGTATTATTTACCACTTTTATGACCTCCAGGCACTAGATTAGACTTGCTATTCAGCAGCTCTAGATTCAGACAATTTAAGACACTGGATTTGAGCGGACGCTTTTCATCCCAAAATACGATCGCCGAATAAAACTTAATTGCCGTCGGTGAATTCAAAAGCTCAAAAGTTTGACGTGCAAGTCCCTCGTCCTCAAAGCCGAGAAAGTAAACAGTATCGTCGAAAACCACAGGTTTATCGGCTATTTCACCGATTAACCTAAACTCCAATTTTTTATAAAGCCCGCCGATCGCAATTTTCCAAGGTTTGAAGGTATAATCGCCCACTCCAAAAATCGCAAATCGAGGACTGTTTTGATAAATTTTGCTTTTTCGATTATCTAAATATTGCCCGCGAGACTCCAGATAACGCCCCGTTTTAGGGGCAATTTTTGGGATATTTTCTGTTGATTCTCCAATGAATTTTTGAGTAATTAGCATATAGCGATCGGTAGCATTAATTCGATTTTGAGCAACACCAGAGCCTTTGATCAGCGGAAACAGATAAGTTTCCTCAATATCAGCAACTTCTCCCAATTTATTTACAAAATAATTGTCTATTTTCCTGAATTCCATTATACTAGAACAGTCATGCTTGACACCCGATCGCCATTTCGTCCCTGAATTCACCGCATATAGATCGCTCAATTTACTGAAAGCATCTATATCCTTAACCAGGAGATTATTGTGATACCCTATTCTGTGACAATCTGAAGTTTCTAAACTGCTAAATACATCACAGAAGTAGTTGCGCGAATCAGCGTCAAATTTGCAGACTAACAAACAAGCATCAACATTTGCATCAAAATATTTTTTAGCATCTATTGTGTAAGTTGCACATTCAGCAAGATTGAGTTTTTGAGAATGAAGGTAATTCAATAACTTTCTAGCCGTCGAAGTCTTGCAAAGCATCGCCAGAGTGGCATCCCGCTTTTGCAGCCATTGCACCGCCTGAATCAGCATCCATTCTGAGATATCAAAGTTACTCTTACCTGTGATAGCATCTAAGCCGATGTGATTTTGGAAGTTGTTTTTTTTAGGTAAATTCTCGCTGCCAATAGTTCCTTGTTGGGAGTTTGTCACCCAAGGGAAATTGCCTAGTACAAGCAGTTTATCGCTACACTGATTGACTAATGATTCCCAATCAAATTGAAAGAAATCTCCGTGGAAAATATCGTATCTCTCATCCTGAAATAATTGCTTATTTAGTCTAATTTGTGTTAAGTAATTTTGATTAATTTCAACCCCGATAATCTTGTCTGCGGATGGAAAAGAACGTGCAGCAGCTTCAATAAAATTACCGACACCGCAAGTCGGCTCAAGGATTGTGGTAGGATTAACATTAAGTTCTACTAATTTTCGACACACCATCTCGGCTAATGCCGGCGGTGTCTGAAAATCGCCGTATTCTAGTTTTGTTTTGCGATCGTTGGAACTCATCGGTTATATTTATAAACTCTTAATTACAACTTACTATTGAAGAAATAACTTAGTTCCAAGCACATTTCGCCATTACTCCAAAACAAAAATTTACCGGGATAGCTAAACCTATCAGCTAAAGCCACAGCAATATATTCCTTATAAACGGGATGTAATTTATATTCCAAAGATCTAATTTTAGTTACGAGTATCGTATCGATAAAACAAAGTCTACTGATAAGTTCTATGTAAAACTCTTCTGTTTTTCCCCAATCATCTAATTCCTCTATACCTGAAGTTCCTAAAGATGTTTGAACGAAATAAACTAAATCATTATAATATTTTAATAAATTTATTTCATCATGATGACCATCTCGTAGTCTTCTTATGATCTCCTTTAGTTGATCTATTTTTGCAAGCAGCCGATTAATTTCCTCATCCCGATTTTTATTTTGCAAACTCTTAATTGTTTCCTCAAGAAGTGCAACTTTATTTCTCTCGTCCTTAAGCTGTAACTCTAAACTTATTTTGGCTTTTTCTAGCTCTCTGGCATTACCTTCTAGTTGCTTAACTTTTGTTTCTGATTGACGTGAATTGGAGTTTAATGAATTTAACTCATAAACCTTTCTTTCTAGCTGTAGCTCTAAACTTATTTTGGCTTTTTCTAGCTCTCTGGCATTCTCTTCTAGTTGCTTAACTTTTGTTTCTAATTGACGTGAATTGGAGTTTAATGAATTTAACTCATAAAGCTTTCTTTCTAATTGGGTTTTTTCTTGCTCTAGCTGGTTATTATCTATCTCTAAAGGTTGAACTCGGTCTAGTTCTCGTCTTATTTCTGACTCTAAAGAGTTTTGGCTAGCTCGGAGTTGTAGATTATCTTGTGTCAATCTAGTATTATTATCTTTAACTTGATTTAAGTCTCTTCTCAGAACGTCTATTTCTTGCTGTAAATCCGTATTTGTTTTAATGAGGGATTGATTTAGGGCTATGACTTCATTAAGCTGTCTAGTAACCTCTTTAACTTTCTCGATTAAAAATTCCCACGTTATAAACTCTATATCTTGACTACTGAAAGAACCACCCAATTCTTGAATAAGAACTTTTTTATGAGCTTCTAGTTCTTCAATTTTTTGTTCAAAGTAAATATTTTCAATACGAAGATTTGTTGAAATTTTCCTTCCTTCATCTCTTTCGCTCTCAACGCTTGCTAACTGTTGTTGTAGCTTTTGAACCGTCTGCTTCAAAGAATTGTTCTCAGTAGTAGCTGCCTTGAGTTCTGCCTCTGTTTGCTTAAATCTTGCAAGGATTTGAACTATAAAGGCGGTAAATAGGTTATTTCCTTGTTGTAACTGCTTGTTTATTTGCCTAAGCTCAACTGTCTGTGCTTCGAGCCTGTTATCCTCTGGTTTGTTCTTACCCCTGCGAAGTTGCAGGTAAATTATTGCTATGCTTAGTAAAGCTATTAAACCAGCAGTTTCGTAAACCATACTAATACTTTTTTGAAAATAGCGTTTTTTGGACATCGGTTACTAGGCTCTGCCTGGGAACCAGTTATTAAAAAATAGAGGGCGGGTTTCACAGAAAACTCAACTGCAAAAGTTAAATTTTATGCTCTAAACCCGCCCTCGCAAAACTCACTTAATAAGCGTCTTGCAATTCGTAAAAATCAGGGGAAATATAATCTTTCCGCAGCGGCCAGCCTACCCAATCTTCGTTCATCAAAATGCGTTTCAGATTCGGATGTCCTTCGTAGACGATGCCGTACATATCGTAGGATTCCCGCTCTTGGAAATCAACTGCTTTCCAAATCCAGTAGACTGATGGCACTCTCGGATCGTTGCGGGGAATAAATACTTTGACGCGGACTTCTTCGGGATGCGAAGCATTATCTGTCAGTTTAGTCAAGTGGTAAACGCTGACTAAATCTTGTCCAGGGCCTTGGTCATAGGCGCACTGGCACTGCATATAATTGAACCCGTAGGCATACAGTGCTGTTGACATGGGAATTAAGAAGTCCCGATCGACCTTTAAGATTTCCACACCCAAATTATCGGCCGCTAGTGCTTCGTGATCGAAGCCATTCTGAGTCAACCACTGGGAAACTTTACCTGCTTCAACGATCGCAGATTCCTGATCAGCCACGGTTTACCTCCTGTTTTTGTGCAGTCAGCAGGCCCGGTGGAACTTGCATTCCCATAGCTTCGGTGAGTTCCTTCGGTGGGGCCATCCGGCCGGGAATTGACAAATATTTGCCATCCAAAATGTCGTCTACTACCTTCATTTTGTGGGGTCTGGTGTAGTAGCGGTGCGTTGGAAGCAAGTTGCCGCGTTCTTGCATAGAATCGTTGGCGATTTTTTTCCGCAGTTTGATAATTGCGTCAATAATCGCTTCTGGACGTGGGGGACAGCCTGGTATGTACACGTCTACGGGAATTAGTTTGTCAACGCCTCTGACTGCTGTCGGGGAGTCTACGCTGAACATTCCGCCGGTGATCGTGCACGCGCCCATCGCGATCACGTACTTGGGTTCGGGCATTTGTTCGTACAGCCGCACCAAAATGGGGGCGTACTTCATGGTGATTGTGCCGGCGGTGATTAGCAGGTCGGCTTGTCGTGGGCTCGATCGAGGTACTAAGCCAAAGCGATCGAAGTCAAAGCGCGAACCAATCAAAGCTGCAAATTCGATGAAGCAGCAAGCAGTACCATAAAGCAACGGCCACAGGCTGGAAAGTCTCGCCCAGTTATAGAGGTCATCAACTGTCGTCAGGATGATGTTCTCTGAGAGTTGAGATGTGACTTCAGGTCGCTCTGCGGGGTTGACAATTAGCGATTTTTGTGATTTGTCAGAAGTTAAGACCATTCTAAGGCTCCTTTGCGCCAAGCATATACAAGAGCTATAACGAGAATCGTAATGAAAAACAGGGCTTCGATAAAAGCCAAGAGTCCCAGTTGGTTGAAAGCAACCGCCCAAGGATAGAGGAAGACTGTCTCTACATCAAAAATGACGAAGACCAGCGCGAACATATAATATCGGATGTTGAACTGAATCCAGGCTCCGCCGATCGGCTCGACGCCAGATTCGTAGGTAGTCCGTCGGTCGTAGGGACGACTTTTGGGCCGCAGCACCTTAGACGCCGTAAGGGCGAGGATAGGGACTAGGCTGGAAATTAACAGAAAACCTAAAAAATACTCGTAGCCGCTAAGTGCAAACACAGTGAATAATTACTGCCTCTGTGAAAGGGTTCTGTAACTTGTCTTTACGTATTATATCGATTTTGTGTAGCTGAGATTGCCAGTTGATTGAGATTAATCGTCCATCTTCTGCAATAATTTTTAATGTATATTTTAATAAAACCGCAATATCAAGATTAAACCAATAATTTTGTAACTGCCTGTGGAAGACGGGCGGCTGCCTGTGGACGCTAAGTAAGACCACGATCGACTTAAATGTCAAACATCCTTGTGGTGTCCCAACGTGGCATCGGCGGTTGAGACGGGAAACCTCGAAGACGAATAAGACCGTCCTAATCTGAGTTTTAGTTGGAAGCCCCAACTGCTGCGAAGTTTAGCTGAGGTACTTCACGATTAGCTGACCCATAATTTTGGATTTATGAGCGATCCAGCCACTGAGACTAAAACCCTCGATCGGCATGAGTGTCGCGCCTGCGGCTACATCTACGATCCGAAAAAGGGGAATCCTAAAATTGATATTGCCCCGGGCACGGCTTTTGAAGATTTGCCGATGACTTGGGTATGTCCCGTTTGCGCAGCGCGCAAGCCGATGTTTCAAAATCTCGGTCAGATGGAAGGAGTATCGGGATTCAAGGCAAATCAGCGTTACGGTGTCGGTGTCAACGGCATGACCGAAGGTCAGAAAAGTTTGCTGATTTTTGGCGGCCTGGTCGCTGGTTTTTTGTTGTTACTTAGTATGTATGGTTTGCAGTAAAACGATTGTGAGATTTTGGCAACGAATTGTAATGTTATTGGCGGCTGCGCTCATCTGTACGAGTTGCAGTACCATCGGTTCTGTGAGTTACAACCCCTGGCAGGTAATTGCCTTGCCCACGGAAGCTAATTTACAGGATATTGCCTTTACGGGCAATTCTCAGCACGGCTGGGTGGTGGGTTCTGAGGCGACTTTGTTTGAAACCTCCGATGGCGGTTCTAACTGGAAGCCGATCGCCCTGGATATCGACGATACTAGGTCGCGTTTTGCATCGGTGAGTTTTTCGGGTTCCGAAGGCTGGATTGTTGGTCAGCCTTCAGTTTTGCTTCACACAGAAGATGAAGGCAAGTCTTGGACGCGGATTGCTTTGAGCTCTCAGTTACCCGGTTCTCCGAGTACGATCGCCGCTTTGGGCCCAAATTCGGCCGACATGACGACCGATGTGGGAGCGATTTACCGAACTATTGACGGTGGCAAAAATTGGAAAGCTATTGTGCAAGATTCCTTTGGAGTCGTTCGCAATATCAACCGTTCTGAAGATGGAAAGTATGTTGCGGTTTCCTCGAAGGGAAATTTCTATTCTGTCTGGAAACCGGGACTGGATGCTTGGGAACCTCACAACCGTAACAGTTCTCGTCGCCTTCAAAATATGGGCTTTACCAAGGACGGACGTTTGTGGATGATCGCCCGCGGTGGTCAGATTCAGTTTAGTGATGCGTCTGAGGCTGAAGGCTGGGGAAAACCGTTTTTTCCCGATCGCAAGGCGAGTTGGGGTTTGCTAGACATGGCTTACCGGACTGATAAGGAAGTTTGGGTAGCTGGTGGCGGCGGCAATTTGCTGTGCAGCTTGGACGGCGGGAAAACTTGGCAAAAAGACCGCGAAGTTGAGGATGTTCCTGCTAATTTTTACAGGATTGTCTTTATGGGCCCCGATCGCGGATTTGTGATCGGTGCAAACGGTACTCTGCTGAAATATCAAGGTTCAGCACAAGCTGCTTGATAGTAGAATAGTAATAGAGATTGTCTGTCGATTTGTTGTTGAAAGGAGGATTCTAAATGGCTGGTACAACCGGAGAACGTCCGTTTGGGGACATTATTACAAGTATCCGTTATTGGGTAATTCACAGCATCACCATTCCAGCTTTGTTTGTGGCTGGATGGCTGTTTGTGCAAACGGGTTTGGCGTACGATGCTTTCGGAACTCCTCGCCCTAACCAGTATTTCACCCCGCAACGGGAAGAATTACCGATTATTTCCGATCGCTTTGAAGCTAAGAAACAAGTAGATCAGTTCATTGGCAAGTAATTTAACAAGGATCTGAAAAAATGACGAGCAGAACTCCAAACAATGAGCCAATTTCGTATCCGATTTTTACGGTGCGGTGGCTAGCAGTTCATACTTTAGGCGTCCCAACTCTTTTCTTTTTGGGCGCGATCGCAGCAATGCAATTTATTCAACGATAGGAGTTTACAATGCCTGAACGTGCCCCTAATCCCAACGAGCAGCCTGTTGAGTTAAACCGGACTTCGCTTTATTTGGGTTTGTTAATGATTTTCAGTCTGGGTATTTTGTTCTCCAGTTATTTCTTTAACTAACTGGTGTTTGAGTTTGCTATCGATAGTTCGATCAAATTTGTTTAGCTGTAAATTAGTGAGGTGATGGCTATGTCTAGTGGTGGCAAAATTCCTTTGTGGCTGGTAGCTACTGTCGCTGGTCTCGGTGCTCTGAGCATTTTGAGTCTTTTCTTCTACGGTGCTTATGCCGGTTTAGGTTCTTCGATGTAAGGAGAATCTGGCGTATTTTATGCCTCTAACCCTCCTTGAAAAAGGGGGGTTTTAATTAAGCGAAGTTTGTTGGTAAATCTGGCAGGACTTACGCACGGGGGGCCGAAAACCCGGTTTCTGCGTCAATATTTCAAGGGAAAAAGCGACGATTTTTGGAAGAAACCGGGTTTTTTGCGTCCAAGACTATCTGGGATAAATGTTATCGAAAGAGTTGACTTTTTGGCAAGTTTATGATAAATTTGTGCGAGTCGGTGAGAGCGGGATTTTTTGTGTTTGGGTGGAGATATACTCAATAAACCGCTCGCCTTGCAGGTTCACCAATCATATCAATTCCGGTTGCACTCAGACCTGATTGTTGACTGTTGACTGTTGACTGTGAGTCTAAAAACTGATGTCAAATCCGCTATTCATCGGAATTATTCATCTCTCTCTTATCTCCCTCTGTGTTCTCTGCGTCAAGAGCGGTTAAATCATTCCGATGCAACCGGAAACGATATCACCCCAAAATCGATCGCCCTAGCCAACAATCTCCCACTCTTAGTGGGCTCGATTGTGACAATAGCTAAAACTTGCTAGTAGAATGATGCAAGAGCCGATCGCTCGATCGTAGTCCATAGCTAAATATGACCCCACCGCAGCCGCCCCGCAAACCTCAAACCGTCTTGGGTGCAATCACCCAAGCAGTCCAGACTATTGCCAAGGTTAACTTTAACCAGCTAGCGCTGAAACCGAATGCCAAAGTACCCGAATTGTGGGTGCAGGATGCAGGTGCAGCTAAAGCTGAGGTTTATCCGCTATTGGGCGATCGATATCTGTTAGGTCGATCGTCCAAATCTTCAGATATTGTAGTTCGCAATCCCGTTGTCAGTCACGTACACTTATCCCTGTCGCGGGATAGTAGACGGCGAACCCCTTTTGTAATCAAGGATGAAGACTCTACTAACGGCATTTACCGAGGCAAAAGGCGAGTTAACAACATCTCCCTGCGTCACGGAGACGTGTTCACTTTAGGGCCACCAGAACTCGCCGCCGCCGTCAGAATTCAGTACGTAGATCCGCCACCTTGGTATTCGGAAGTTGTCCGTTATGGCTTTTATGGTGTCAGCGGAATCACCGCTTTGATGGCGATGTTGGTAGGTGTTGAATCGACAAAATTTCAAGTACGTCCCTTACCGAGAAGCGTCAACGGGCCAGTAATTGTTTACGCCCGCGATGGACAAACTCCGCTGCGTCCTCCTCAGAATAACGCTCACTTAGAATTAAAGCAATTGCAGGATTTTTCGCCTTATTTATCCAAGGCAATACTTGCTTCCGAAGACAGCCGCTACAATTGGCATTTAGGGGTAGATCCGATCGGCGTTTTGCGAGCACTTTTAACAAATGTTCGCGGGGGTGAAATTCGCGAAGGCGGTAGCACTCTGACGCAGCAGTTGGCGAGGAGTTTGTTTCGAGATTATGTCGGAACTCAAGATTCGGCGGGACGCAAGTTCCGGGAAGCCGTAGTTGCTTTGAAACTGGAGAGTTACTATAGCAAAGATGAGCTGTTGCTGACTTATTTGAATCGCGTGTTTTTGGGCATCGACCTTTATGGTTTTGAGGATGCCTCTCGGTTTTATTTTGGTAAGTCGGCCAAGGATTTAACTCTGTCAGAGTCTGCTACTTTGGCGGGTATTTTGCCAGCGCCAAACAGTTTTAATCCGATTCAAAATTATCAGTTGGCGGTGCAGTATCGCGATCGGGTGATCGAACGGATGCGGGCGATGGGGACGATTTCTCAGGAAGAAGCCGATCGCGCCAGGCGATCGCGAATTGAGATCAATCCCAAAGCTCGTGAATTTCTCCAAAGTACGATCGCTCCTTATTTCTACAATTATGTATTTGACGAATTGGAATTTTTGTTAGGAGCACAGTTAGCCAGAGAAGGCAATTTTATTGTAGAAACAGGTTTGAATCCCAGCCTGCAAAAAGTAGCAGAAAGTTCCCTCAGAAATTCGGTAGAAAATGCCGGAGCAAGTGCTGGCTTTTCTCAAGGAGCAGTCGTAACTCTCAATACTAAAACTGGGGAAGTCTTAGCTTTAGTTGGCGGCGTAGATTATTTGCAAAGTCAGTTTAATCGGGCGACACAAGCTTTGAGACAGCCCGGTTCTACATTTAAGATTTTCACCTATGCAGCCGCCCTAGAACGCGGCATACCACCAAGCAAAACTTATTCTTGCGAACCTCTTTCTTGGGGCGGACAAAGCTACAGTGGCTGCGAAAGAACTAGCGGCAGTGCTGATATGTATCGGGGTTTAGCACAGTCCGAAAATGCAATTGCTTTGAGAGTGGCACAACAAGATGTCGGTTTAGACAATGTAGTCGGAATGGCTAGGCGTTTGGGGATTACATCTCCACTGCGTTCTGCGCCTGGTTTAGTATTAGGTGAAAGTGAAGTTAATGTATTGCAATTGACGGGTGCATTCGGGGTTTTAGCGAACCGGGGTTTGGGCAATCGTCCCCACGTAATTAAGCGAATTATTGATAGCAGCGATTGCAAAGATCGGAGCGATATTAAGAATTGCCGGGTGATTTATGACTATCAAAAAGATGGCGTTGCCAATCGGCAGTTAATTTCTGAAGGTGTAGCGGATACGATGACTGATATGCTGCAAGGTGTAGTGCGGGGAGGTACTGGAAGCAGTGCTGCTTTGGGATTAGGAGAAGCTGGAAAAACAGGCACGACTAATGATAATAAAGATTTGTGGTTTGTGGGTTATATTCCGAGTCAGCAACTTGTGACAGGGGTTTGGTTGGGAAATGATGATAATTCTCCGACTGGCGGAGGTAGTGCAAATGCTGCTCAGTTGTGGGGGGAGTATATGCGGCAAGTGGCGCGTTGAAATTGCTGAAATTATTGTTTTTACTTCTTTTAAATCCTCGACTTCTTGAAGAAGTTGGGGATTTGCATAAATGATTGCATGATTTGGGAGAATTGGTATTACTTCATATCAATTCCGGTAACACTCCTTATGATAGGTCGGAGACGGCAGTGCCGTGTCCCTACGCCAGATTAATCGTAGGGACACGGCACTGCCGTCTCCTGACTGTGGGTAATATTAATTCCGATGCTACGGGATTTGATATCAATCCTGAACCCAACGGTCACAATTAGTAAGGTGCGTCATATCATCTCCGGTCATATAACAATTATTTGAACGATTTTTATCGCCCTGTCCGTAAAATAAGTGACACTCGAACGAGTTACCACAAACGAGTGTCACTCGAAAAAGTGACTGGCAAGGCATTTCCGTCAGCGGTTATACCTAAGAAATAAATGCAAACAAGGGGTCACATAATCAATAATGCAACACGAATTCGCGATCGAATTCGAGGGTGAAATAAGTTACAAAGCTGAAACCCACATTCTCTCATCGGTACTCTAAAACTGTCCCGAGTATTGATTTAAGTCGAGTATTGATTTAGGTATAGACGAACCGACTTTAGGAGTTTCCCATGAAATTTAGTTTCCTGTCCATCGCGATCGGCTGTTCGAGTCTAGTTGCTCTCGGGCTATCGCAATCTCCCTCAATCGCTGCAACTGTAACCGTGCACTTTCCTCAGATGCCTAAGAGTGGGCAAGACTTCAATTACACCTACAAGGTAAATCGTTCTACCAGCAATTCTCTGCGGGATGTCGGTGCTCTCCAACAGTTATTTCGAGGGCCAAGCAGTAGGGAAATTACTAGTGCACCGGGTTTACAGGCGATCGTACCGCTGCTTTCTGCCAATTCCTGCAACGGTCAAACCCTACCTGCTGGAGCCATCAATGCAGGTAGCTTTATGATCAAACGCCAGATATCGGGTAGTAACATTGCCTACAAAATTCGTTTCTGCCAATCTTTCCTCACTAGCGGAATTGGGGCTGATGCCATTCGCGACACCGCTATTACAAAGACTCTCCGGGAAAATCTCAAATACGTCCCCGGTGTCAAAAATATCACCCAAATCAGTATTGCTCGATCGAGTAATGCGTGCTTTGGCGGTAGTGGAAATACCTGCTGGCCCTAATATCTGCGATCGAACCAAATTCATTTATCTAAATTAAGGAACATACTATGAAACCTATCGTTTCTATTTTAGGCACGATCGCGCGTTAGCGAAGCCCTCGAAGAGGATCGCCCTTTTCCCCCACATTGCCCAAGCCAGCGCCTACAAAACCAGCAGTCGCAGCACTTTTATTGATATTAAAGAACTTCCTGGTGACATTGGCTCTGCTATTGGCGCCGGCTACTACAGGACTTACGTAGGTGGCAGGGAGTGGGCAGGAGGCTTCCAGGCGACTAGCGTCACCAGCAGTGGTGGCATCAGAACCTATACTGGAACCTTCACCGACTCTCGCAGCGGGCCCGGTGCAACGCAAGAATGTAAGGGCAACCTGAAACTACAACGTCCGGTTTCTAACTCCGGCCCTGCGCCCCTGACAGCCTCTTGGACGATTACTGGTGGGGTCAACTGTCCCTCTCGGGTGGGTTCAATCTTGAAGCTGAATCTGACCGAAGCCGTTCCAGTCGCGAATAGCAGTGGCAATTTCCTGGCCAGCAATGCCAATACCATTGAATCTGAAACCGCAGGCAGCGCCACTTGGGCCAAGTGGGTTGTCACCGACCCAACGGGGCTCAATTGCCGCGCTATTGCTCCCAGTGGGACTGTCGTTACGACCTTCTCCAACGGCAGCACCATTGATGTCGGTTATCGGGGCCTCAACAGCTTCATCACCGCTGGGGGCACTTCCTGGTTGCGAGTGCCCAGCCAAAACTGCTTCATCCGCGCCAACAGCCAATACATCAAGCCCAAACTGATGCCATTCTAACGAGCGTCTAGCCGCTTATTTGAAGCTCTAATTTTTGCCCCTATTTTTCCGCTGATTCTACAGTTTGATAAATAGGGCGACATCCAGACAATGTTTCATGCAAATTGACGACATTTCCGATTACGGCGATCGCCGGTGCTGCAAATCCAGTCGCCTCAACTTGCTCTACAATTGTAGCCAAAGTTCCGATCAATTCTTCTTGTTCCGGTCGAGTTCCCCAGCGCACTAAGGCTATGGGGGTTTCTGCACTCAATTCGGCTGCTGTCAACTGACCGATAATGTAAGGCAAATTGTGGATTCCCATGTATACTACAATGGTTTCGGAGCCCCGGGCGATCGCCTGCCAATTTACTTCGGGTCGATATTTTCCGGCTGATTCGTGACCGGTGACAAAGGTGACTGACGAACTGTACGATCGATGTGTTAAAGGAATTCCCGCATAAGCAGCGGCCGCAATCCCAGAAGTTACACCGGGGACGACTTCTACTGACACTCCAGCTTTTACCAACTCTTCCATTTCTTCGCCACCGCGGCCGAAGATAAACGGATCGCCACCTTTGAGACGAACTACGATCGCATTATCTTGAGCTTTTTCGATCATTAGCTGAGTTGTTTCGTCCTGCATTAACGAGTGACGACCTTTGCGTTTTCCGGCATCAATTCGTTCGGCTTGCGGGTTGATTGCTGCCAAAATTTGAGGGCTGACTAAAGCGTCGTAAATCACCACATCCGCACACTCTAACAGAGCTTTTCCCTTCAAGGTCATCAAACCTGGATCTCCGGGCCCCGCACCTACTAAATACACTTTACCTAAAGACATTTTTCTTGCTTCCTTTACGCCTGCTTTGCCTCTGCGGTTCATTTTTGAATTAAATCCGCGATTAAGTTTGCTAATTCTACACTTGCGCCGAGAGGATTTGCCAGATGAAGTTCTGCGGTGGGAAATTGCTGCTTTAACTGTTCGACATTTTTGGCGATCGCATCTGTGATTCCTCCATTAAATAAGAAGTATGGCACAATTCCGATTTGCTGCTGTCCACCACGAACTAAACTGTCAATTTGTGATTCCAAACTCGGCTTTACTGACCAATAAGCTGTTAGCGCACCAAGTTTGCTAGCGATTTCTTCAACAGTCGAGTTGCCTCCGGGGCGACGGCTACCGTGAGATAGTAAAATCCATTTTGGCGAGCATAAATTGGGGAGAAAAGCCACCTGCTGCATCTGAATTTTTAGCAAGTTTGTTAAGCCTGCTTCCTGGGAACCTAAGTGCGGGCGCAATTCAATTTTTAGCTTGTCACCAAAAGTTTGTTGCGCAATTTCCACCTCTGCGGGTATGTCTTCGGCGACGTGAACTCCTGGGAGTAAAAATACGGGCAGAATTTGCAATTCTGTCAGTCCGAGGGAGAGAGTACGATCGCCAAAACTGCAAATTTGTTCGTGGAGTGGCGTGGGGCCGAGTTCTAGGGTAGCGGTTGCGACTGTCACCGACGAGTCAGGCAAATTTTGTGACAGCAGTTGACCGAGGTTTTCCAAAGCTAGTTGGGGTCTGGGGTCACGGCTGCCGTGAGAAACTAATAAGTAAGTAGATGATCGCAATTTCAATAGGGATTTTGTGTTAATGGTCGATCGAGATGTTGAATAATTCTAACATCTGGGAGCCGAAATTCGTAAAAAAACATAACACCGATATCCCCGACTTCTTAGAGAAGTCGGGGATATAAGTTGCCGAATATTCTGATTAACCTTGAGGAGTAGGATCGGCGACGTACTTGAAAGTAGGTTCAGAGTTCAAAGCATTTGGCTGGTCTTTGCCATCACTAGACAAGTTAAAGAACAGATCCACTGTTGAATCTGGCTCGATATTTCCGAACATCGGATCGGTAAGTTTGCCCATAGATTGTAGAGCATTCATGAACATTTGAGTGTGGGAAATCTCCCGAGTCAGCAAGAAATGCAGCGTCTTTTTAGTTCCGGCATCCGGCGCTAGTTTAATCAATGCTTCGTAGGTTTGGCGAGCTCCTGCTTCCGCACTGATATTTGCGCGCAAATCGCGCACGACATCGCCGCCTTCGTTGACATAAGCACCAGTCCAAGCTTGACCTTCGCTGTCCAATAAGTGCGGGCCTACGCCACGAACTGCAAATAAAGTGCTTTTGTAAGCTTCTGTTTGGTCAACGTTTTTGGTGTGAGATTCAATTAGTTTGCCAACCATTTCTAAGTGACCGAATTCTTCGATCGCAATATCTTGGAGCATATCCTTGATCTCTGCATTTTCACAGTGAAAGGACTGCACCCAGTATTGCAGAGCTGCTGTTAGTTCTCCAGTGGCTCCGCCAAACTGTTCTAGCAGCAATTGGGCAAAACGTGGGTTGGCTTCGTCTACTGTCACCGGAGACATTAGTTGCTTTTTGTGAAAAAACATCGATCGATACCTCTCTTTAGTTCTGTGCCAGACTTGTAGCAGTGTTCACGCTTCAGCATCCATTGTGCGACAAGCGATCGCACCGAACCTCGGTCGCTGGATACATCTAACAGGACAGATTTATCTGCTTTTAGATAGAGTTTAAATATGAAATTTTAGTGATTTAATTGACAGACAATATTACAATTTAGCAGCCGGATTATTGTTGCACTCGGTTAGTTTTGCTGACAGGGCATCGAGGTGGCGCAGCCACTGAATGCCGCCAACCCAACTGCGAGACGGGAGGTGTCCGATTGGTGCTTTTTGAGTATATTTAACTTGTCCTGAAGCAGTCGCAGAGTTGTATGTCGGCCAGTTTACCCGATCGCAAAATCGGATGTAATCTCCCTTGACGCTTTCGTAGATTTGCTTTTGGACGCTGAAGCCAAACCGACCTTGACTGTGTTGCACCCAAAGGCGATCGAGTATTTGCAAATCTTCGCACGGTAACTGGTTAATTTGGCTGATTTCTAGCAGAGTTCCCGGTTCCAGCGAGAGAGACTGACACATCAGTAGCCAAGTTTCGCGATCGGCTTCTTTCAACTTTTTGTTTGACAAAAAGTCCCGTAGTTTGGTATAATCAACTCCCCGTGCAGAAATTGGATTCAGATCCAGATTTGAAGTAACAGATAAGGAAGAAATTTCTGGGGAATTGGCGACGCCATTTGTCGGTAAAATAGGATAATCGGGAGTTTGTGGCGCGCTGAAATCTGCTGGATTGTCGCTATTGTTGAGAGTAGGGGCGATCGGCATTTTGGGCAAAAGCAAAGCTCGATCGCGTCTATCCAAAGCTGCATCGATATCTTGCAAAACTTCCGCAGCAAAACCGTACCGCTGATTGAGATGAGTTTGCAGCAATTTATCTAAAATTTCACCTAACTCGTCACTAATACTCGTATTTTTAGGGACAAAATTCCGCCACCACCAACGTTCATTGTTATAGTCGTACATATCTAAGGGAGGAACTTGCGTCATCAGGCGAATGCAAGTAACACCAAAACTGTAAAGGTCGCTAGCTGGAAATACTTTGCCGCGCATTTGTTCGGGTGCTACATAATCTTGACTGCCGATGAGTGTTGCTGGACGAAGTATCGCTGTATCAGTCATTAATTTGGCAATGCCGAAGTCGATCAATACGGGTTTGTTGTCTGACTGGCGACGGATAATATTTTCTGGTTTGATATCGCGGTGAATGACGCGCTTGTCGTGGATGAATTGCAATACGGGCAGTAAGTCTTGCAGCAGTTGCCAAATTTGAGCTTCATCGTATATACCTTCGTCTAATTCTTGTTTGAGAGTCGGCCCTTCTATAAACTCTTGAACTAAATAAATCTGGCGTTCTTGTTCAAAGCAGGCTAATAATGCGGGGATTTGCGGGTGTTTTCCGAGTTCGTCTAAACGGATGGCTTCTTGGTGAAATAATTCGACGGCTTTCTTGAAAATTTCGGGATCGCGATCGTAAAAATGAAATTGTTTGACTGCGCAGCGGGGATGAGATGGGATGTCTTCATCGACTGCGAGGAAAGTTGTGCCAAATCCGCCTTTACCTAAGAGTTGAATCGGGCGATATCTCTGTCTGAGTAAGAGGTTAGATCCGCAGTTTAAGCAATGTTCTGCGGTGTCGGAGTTTTCGGGTTCTTGACATTTTGGGTTGAGACAGTAAGTCATAGGATTTTAGATTTTAGGTTTTAGATTGTAGACAATATTTTTTGGCGTTGCTGAATTTAGGTATGATTCACTCGCCGAGTGAATCCATGAAATCTAGAGTAGGGGCAATTCATGAATTGCCCCTACTAAATTTTGGAGGCAAATCATACTCCAAATCAGCAACGCCGATTTTTTTTAACGAACCGCGAAGGCGCTAAGGGCTCGAAGGAAGATAGAAGATGGAAGATGGAGGATACAAGGTTATTTTAATGTGCTGGCGGAAATCGGGAGACTGCCAGAGTTGTTGAGCTCGGACTACAGGCTTTTTGGGCGGGAATTTTTGCCTGTCGCCCTTGGCGCAAGATTGTGATAAAGCCTTACTGTATCTGAAGTCTGAGGCTATTTGTATCTATCTAATTTAGGAACGATCGGAGATATTCAAAAATATTTTTGCTTTACCCCTAGACTTGTACTAATATGTGATGCTATAGTTAAAACGTTATGGCGAGTGTAGCCAAGTGGTTAAGGCAGTGGTTTGTGGTACCACCATTCGTGGGTTCAATTCCCATCATTCGCCCTTTTAATTCTAGATTGTTTGATGAGTAGCGGTTAGTAGTAGGGTGCGCTTAGGCGCACCTTAATTTTGGGGATTTAGCGGTTCTGTCGGCATCATTTGTGTCAGCTTAACGTTAAAAGTAGTGCCTGTCTGCTGTCTTACGATTAGGCTCGATCCCCCCTAGCCAAGAGGGCGGGCACGGGGGCATCGCCCCTACAAGGGGGGGACAGGAGTCTTCTCAAAGTCCCCCTTCTTTAGGGGGATTTAGGGGGATCTAGAATCAGCAAAAAGCGAGATTTCTCAGGAGTTTCAGGCGATTGTTGACACCAATGTGCCGGCACAAGTTCCGATGTGCTACTCTAAAATCTCGAATCAAAAATCAGAAATCAAAATATGCCATCTTTAGTAGCAGAAGATTGGGGATATAAGTTTAGTGGCGATCGCACAATTAGTAAGTTTATTGGTCAAGTTGAAGGAGAATCGGCTTTAGCCAAATATTGCGATTGGGAATGCAGAGATCGTGCGGAACTTCTGATGTCGGAGATAGCCGGCGAATCTCACAATCTTTTTTATGTGCGCCGCCAAAAGGTAAATGAGAGATTTTCGGAAGAGGAAATCTGGGAGTTGATTCTTGCTACGGATGAAGACGGTTTTGAATTACCTCAATTGCTACAAAAAGCCGATCGCACTTTGCGCTTGCTAGCAACTGTACGCTGCGAAGATGGAATCGGTGGCTTGAAACTGCTGGATGCTGGTTTGGTGGCGGTTCCCAGAGGGAGAAAAGATGGGTATGTTTTGCCGATTCAGTTGCGACTTGTGGCTAAAAGTCGATCGCCAATTCCTGCAAAGTCGATCGCCCGCGTCCAACAAATACCGTTTTGGGACGACAGACACATACCAACTACTGAACAACTAAAAGTTTGGCACACTTTTTTAAATGTTGAAAAACGCATCGCCGAAGCGCGTCAATTTTGCGTACCTTTCCGAACTCACAATTACGGTTCCGGCTTCAAAATCGTTACTTTTGAAATCGATCGCAATTCGGCAACTCTTGACGGCTACGATGAAAATTCCTTGCAAGTAGGCGACTTTCGCGAAAGGCTGAAAAAGGCCAGAAATGAAGAAATTATTCTGTTTGATTCGCCGCCGGGAAGCAGAAGCAGTCGCGATGGCGAGACATTGGGTAGCATCGCCGAAATTGATTTTGAATCTGGTAAATTACGGATTAAGTTAGATGTTGATTTGGGCGATCGCCTGGCGGGTAATAGATATCAAATTCCCAAACAAGGATTCTTATATTTTGAGGCGGCGGGCGATATCAGTCAAATCGAACGCAAGAAAAAAGCTTTAAAAATGCTGACAGATGGACGCGCTCAAAATCCATATTTGAGTGAGTTTTTATTCGATTCTTCTCAGGCGAGAAGCCCGGAAAAATTGATTAAATTGGATCGGGAAAATTTATTAAATCCCAATGCGAATGATGACCAACTTGCGGCGGTAGAAACGGTGCTTTCGGCGCGGGATTTGATTCTAATTCAAGGGCCGCCGGGAACGGGGAAAACGACTGTGATTGCGGAGATTTGCTATCAAATTGCTCGTCAGGGGGGCAAAACTTTGATTGCTTCCCAGGCTAATTTGGCTGTAGATAATGCTTTGAGTCGGTTAGTTCACAATCCGGCGATTCGGGCTTTGCGGAAGGGAAAAGCTCATAAGGTGCAGGAAGAAGGGCAGCCGTTTTTGGAGGAAAATGCGATCGGCACTTGGCTGCAAAATACGGCGACTGATTGCGAACAAAAGCTCTCGCAACGTCTGACTAATGTCAAGTCTTTGCAGAAGTTGCTAGCAGAATCTGACAGATTTACAGCTTACTTTGCCGCCGAAAAAGCTTTTTTCAATGAACTCAAACACTTACACGAAAGTAAGGCTGGCTTTGAGGAAAAGTGGAACGAACAAACAACAGCTTGTGAACGAGTTTTAACCGAAAAAAGTGAGATTGAATCTGTTGTTTCTGGGCTAGTCAATCTGCTGGATGCGCCGCAAGTTGACTGGGAATCTCCAGAAGTTGCCGAGTTTATGCCCCGACTAAAACCTTATTCTGAAAACAATGTTTTAGTCGAGAACTTTATGGCAAATGTACGGATTTGTGCTAGCAATGCTATTCAATTAGGTTTCGATCGCCCTGCTTGCGGTGCGTTTGGGATTGCGGTTTGGTTGCGGGAAACTGTAGCAGCGCAAATGTCGGAATTTCAGGCGGCATTCGATCGCGCTGATGATGTTTGTCACGCTATGTCAACGGTTGCGGAGGGTTTGCGGGTGTCGCGCCAGATGTCGGATGCGGTAAATCAGCTACAATTGGGCGATCGGCAAAATCAGACGCACCGCCACAATCTCGAACAGAAAATCAAGAATTTGGAACTGCGAAAAGCGGAGATTGCCGCCGTTGTTGTCGCCGTTGCAGAATGGATTGAGACAGCGGATACGGGACTTTATGAAGTTGTGAAATCTTGCTGGGAAACGGGCGCGATGCTGACTGATGATATGGTAGAGTTGCCCGTGGGACTGTTGAAAATTGCCCGATCGCTCAAATTGCCGATCGTCCCGCCCAAATGCAAAATTAACTTACCCGATTTGGATCGGTTGCGAAACGCGGTATCCCACGAAGCAAACGGCGGTTTTAAGGACATCCAAGGGCAGCAGTTCCGGTTTAGCGAGTTTTTGCACCTAAATTTGAGTCAAACGCCGATCGTGCTCGCTGCGGGCGATCGTACGCAGTGGCAACAATTAGCCAGAGACTTCGCCAGCTATTCCCAAGTCAGTCAAAGTCAGCGCAAATTTATTATCGAAAAAGCGGCCACTTTCTTAAGTAGCATCCAACAATTTTATAGTGAATCATTACAGCCAAATCAGATCCAGACTACCTTCGATCGCCTAGTCAAAGAATTGCTGCACAGCATCCTCGCAAATGCCCGTCAGTGCGTGGTTCCACTCAAAACCGAAACCGACCAGCAACTGATCAAACAGCAGCAGCTATTAGATAAAATCGGTCAAACCGTAAACCAGCAGCAAATATCCGCCGCTAAACTTCAGGTAGAAACAGCGCAGCAAGCAGCGAACTTAAAAATTAGCGAAGTTACCAATTTATTGCAAGCAATTGTCGAACAGCCAAAAGTACCGGAAAAGTTACGAATTTTAGCCGAACAATATCTCGCCCAAAAATCGAATATTTGGGAGCAACCGCAGCATTTTGTCAAGCAAGTTGAGGTGTGGAAAGCTAGCGCGATTCAGCTTGAAAAATCCATTGCTGACTTAGATGCTTTTGGCATTTTGGAGATAATCAAAACCACTTTAGATGAGCATTTATCTCCGCTGCAAACAGCGGCTGCAACTTTGCAGCAGCAACTCGCCGAACTTCAAACAGAATTGAGCGAAATTACCAGTCAACTGAAACAGCAACAACCAACAGCAGCATTAGTTATTGAGAGGAAGTGGTGGGAGTCAACCTGGCAAAAAGTCCCGGAACAATATGGGCCAGAAGTTCCCGATACAGGATTGTTCAGCGTAGATTTTTTAAGCAAAATTAAGCGTCTCTTCAAAACTTGGCAGCGAAAATTAGAACAAGAAGAAACAGCCCTAAATCGTTCTCAAAACTTTGTCACAGATTGGATTCAGAAACTTCGCAATCCATCCGAAAAAGACCGCAATGATTTAAAGCAAATTTATATTGACAATGCTAACGTAATCGGCATTACTTGCGTGCAAGCTGCTAGCTTTGATTTTACTAAAAACTTCCCCAGTTTTGATGCAGTTATCATTGACGAAGTTAGCAAATGTACTCCCCCAGAGTTATTGATTCCTGCTTTGAAAGGCCGAAAATTAGTATTAGTGGGCGATCACAGGCAATTACCGCCGATGTTCAATCAAAGTACGATCGACGATATCGCCGAAGACATCGGTTGTACCGGAGACGAATTAAGTTTTATCAAAGAATCGCTGTTCAAAGTTTTGTTTGAAAATGCTAGCGACAGCATCAAAAAAATGCTGACAACTCAGTATCGAATGCACCCGCAAATTATGGGTGCAATCAATCAGTTTTACCAGCAAAAACTCAACTGTGGCATTCAGGAAGCGGATATCAAGCGCGCCCACAACCTCGCAGGTAAAATCATTCAAGAAAACAATCATATCCTGTGGGTGAAAACGCCCGTGGGACAAGGGTTTGAAGAGGAAAAACAGGGTACTTCGCGGTTGAATGTCAGGGAGATTGATGCGATCGAGCTTTTGTGCGAGCAAATGGAGGCTGCTTGGCGGCCCAAATGTGCGATCGGCGAATCGCCCAAAGAAATAGGAATTATCACTTTTTACGGCGCTCAATTGAACGCAATTAAAGATAGAATTGCACCCGAAAAATTTCCTTCTTTGAGCATCCGCACTGGCACTGTTGACATATTTCAAGGCATGGAAAGACCTGTGATTATTGTTAGCACAGTGTGCAATAATATTAGGGGCGATATCGGATTTGCTAAGGAACCGGAACGGGTGAATGTGGCATTTTCGCGCGCTCAAGAATTGCTGATAGTTGTCGGCTGTCACGATTTATTTACCCAACAAACAGGTACTGTCGGCAAAATGTATCAGGAAGTTTCAAAAACAGTGCGTCAGTGTGGAGGTTTTGTAGATGTTTCTAGCATCCTCAACTAAAGAAATTGACTCGAATTTAAGTTCGCTAGCGGCACAAATTGAGCAACAAAATCCGGGTTTATCAGTGTTAGTGGCGCGTCAATTCCGCTTTGCAATCCGTCAAACTCCGCTGGAGGTGGCGATTAGCGAACCTCGCGAGTTTAACGTGTTGGAAGAGTTCATTCTGCGGGCGGGCGTTGAGTTTGAACCTGCGCCAACTTTGAAGGAATTGGCGGATTTGTTGGGGTTAGACGAGATTTTTGTGAAGACTGCGGCGACGAATCTGGTTAGTTTGGAAATCTTAGATGTGTCTGAAAATGGCAAAATTGCTATCGCCCCGCAAGGCAGAGATTTTTTCGATAAAAGTGCCGTTAGTCGATCGCAAATCCAATCAATTTATGCCATTTCCGATCCTTTAAATCAAACTCTCACCTTTAAACTCGATGCTTTAGCCGCAGAATCGTTCAACCTACCAGATTTAGCAGATTTAGTATCCCTCGAACATCAAATTACCGAGTTTGCGGATTTAAGCATAGCCGAAATCCAGCCATTAATTCAAGCTTCCGGCTTAGGAATGCACACCCCAGACAACGGCAAAATCGTGTCAAAGTGTGATGTCATCGGCGATGATTTAGATATTTGGCAAACAGTCTCGATTTTTGTGTTGCTAAGTGCGATCGACAATAAAACAACTATTCAAGTCCGACAAGAAAAGCAAATATTAGAAACAGCATCAAACTTACTAAATGAACTCGAATCCCAACAAAAATTTTCCTTAAACGACTTGTGCAAATTAACCGAAGAAGATGTTATTTTGGAAGAACCAGAAATTATCCCTGTCCATAAAACTCCCAAAAAAGCATCTAATAAGAAACGCAAGGAAACGATATGATCGGGACTAAAGTCCTGATTAACTGATATCTTGCATCATCCTCAATTACTTGTTTAGGAACGGGCAAGATGCCCGTTCCACAATAAAATCAAGTTTTGTGGAACGGGCATCTTACCCCTTCTTCACAATAGTGCAACATAATAAGTATCAACCAACAAATGAGGTGATTGTGCAATGGATAAGCTAGCTCAATATCGTCAGTACGTTCAGACATTAATGAGTCGTTATGCCGAAGATGATGTTTCCGATGATGAAGTCGAAGTGCAACTTATTTTAGACACAGAACGAGATCATTATCAGTGGATGAATGTCGGCTGGCAAGAGTTAAGCCGGATTTATCGAACCATCATTCACATTGACATCAAAGATGGCAAAATCTGGCTTCAACAAAATTTGACCGAGCAGAATCCTGCGGAGGAATTAGTTGCAATGGGAGTCCCTAGAGAGGATATTGTTTTGGGATTGCAACCGCCATACAAACGGCCGTATACTGATTACGGTGTAGCGTAAACAGTTGACAGTTGACAGTTGACAGTTGACAGTATTTTCTATCCTGTAGGGTGCGTTAGTCTTAAGTTGACAAGGAAAAATTCCCGTTTTTCTAACTGACGCACCTGACTATCATGACGGTGCGTCAGTCTTAAGATTACTAAAAAAACTTAGGGTTTCCCTACTGACGCACCCTACAATAATCCTACTGAGCTTTAACGCATTTTAGCATCCGCAAAGTAGCCGCCGCCGCGTAATTCCGCTTTGCAGAATCATCGGGAGCAAACCGATTGCCAATTTCGTTAAGAGACGAAGCAACGGAACAATAGGCAGACATTTGAGTGATAATTGAAGCAGCCCAATGATTTTGAGTATCTGAAAAAGTTTTAGATGGCTCTTTAGCAACTAAAGTCGGCTGCATTCCCCGCGCCGACAAACCAAATTCTGCCGCTCGACGGAGCACCGCCATCAATTCAGCACGAGTGACTGGCTGTGTAGGTTTAAAAGTCCCATCTTTATAACCGCTAACTATCTTGTTGTCCCGCGCAAATTGAACTTTTCCGGCACTCCAGCGCGAGCTATCAACGTCGCTGTAGGGACGGATAGAAACATTGGTAGGAAATGTGATATTAGCACCTTGTATTCCTTTCAAAGATTCTAATACTAAAGATACTAATTGCTCTCTAGTAACAGCAAGTTGCGGTCTAAAGGTATTATCTTGAGCAAATCCGGCTACAAACCCAAGACCTACAGCTTCTTTAATTTCGGAAGCGTAGATATCGGTTGCAATATCTCCGAATGTTGTATTTCCCCCGGTATTTCCGCCAGTATTGCCTCCGGTATTGCCTCCGGTATTGCCTCCGGTATTCCCTCCGGTATTGCCAGTTTCTCCCGGTGCGGATTCCTTGCTAGTGAAATAAAAGTGACCTAATACTTTTCCTTGATAAGCTCTTTTTGTCAAGCGCCAAGCAGGATCGAGAGTGATTTTCATAAAGCCGTTAGTATCGCCGTTTGTGCGGCCGATAATTATCGGTTTAACGTTAGGATCGGTGGAAGTTCCAATTAGTAACACATTCCCGTCAATGCTTTGCACACTTAGGCTGTATTTTAATGCTAAATCGGTGCCGGCCATGCGAATAGAAAAGCCGTTGCTGTCGGTGGCGCGGCCGCAAATGCCGGTGAAGTCAAAAGTAGCTAATAACGGATCGACTCTCACGGGATTAGAACCGCTTTCGCTCCAGCATTGCCGCCTGTCTGTCACCTGTTCTACAATTAGTAATTGGTAGCCAGTCAAACCGCCCGGTTGTGCGATCGCAATTACTCGGTCTTGGTTAATTTCGGTTTCGTCAAAAGTATATGCTTTAGCCGAACCGATCGCCCCCAGTGTTAAAATTGCTGAACCGGCTAGTGCGGCCGCAGTCCGTAAAAGTGAATGTTTCATAATTTTTCCCTATTTACCCCTTGTTTTGATGAGACCTATCTAAAATAAAAAAGGTCGTGCTCTTCAGACAACAAGATTGAATTTTACCATTTCTTGTTCCGGCGATATCATTTCCGGTTGCATCGAAATTAATATTACCCGCAGTCAGGACATGACAGTGCCGTGTCCCGACAATTAATCGGATGATAGTTACATCAGAGGGGAGCGAGGGATTATTTTGGGGTAAGAAAACGGCACTGCCGTGTCCTTTGTTCCTTGCGAGAAATGATTACTATGCACAAAAAAATGGTGCGTTACACTTGGTTAACGCACCCTAAAACAAACATTCAAAAAGTGCGTTTCCCCTCTAGCGAAACATACTGCTAACAGAACTATCTTCGTGAATCCGCCAAATAGTTTCTCCCAGCAAATTCGCTACCGAAAGCACAGTCAACTGCGGGAAATGATTCTCTTCTGGGACAGGAATTGTATTCGTCACAATTACTTCTTCCAACACTCCGCTAGACAAACGCTCGATCGCCGGAGGCGAAAACACCGCATGAGTAGCACAAGCATAAACCTGTCTTGCACCTTCGCGGCGCAATAATCTCGCACCTTCACAAATCGTGCCCGCAGTGTCGATCATATCGTCCACTAACACCGCTGTTTTCCCCCTGACATCCCCGATCAGGTTCATCACTTCGGCGACGTTGTGAGCTTGGCGGCGCTTGTCAATAATTGCCAGTGGCGCGTCATTCAGCTTTTTGGCAAAAGCCCTCGCCCTAGCGACTCCGCCAACATCCGGCGAAACCACAACAATATCCGTCAACTGCTTGCTCTTGAGATAATCTAGGAGTATCGGTGACCCGTAAACGTGGTCGAAAGGAATGTCAAAATAGCCTTGAATTTGAGCGGAGTGCAAATCCATCGCCAAAACTCGACCGGCCCCAGCTTCAGTGATCAAATTAGCGACTAATTTTGCAGTAATTGACTCTCTGCCGGCGGTTTTACGGTCAGCCCTAGCATATCCGTAATAGGGAATAACGGCAGTAATTTGCCTAGCTGAAGCGCGGCGGCAAGCATCGATCATAATCAGTAATTCCATGAGACGATCGTTCACCGGACAGCAAGTTGGCTGAATCAAGTAAACATCGCAACCCCGAATCGATTCTTGAATTTGAACGTAGAGTTCCCCATCAGCGAACCGCTTGCGAACCATCGGCCCCAAATCTATCCCCAGATAGCGAGCCACCTCTTGGGCGAGGGGAACATTAGCAGAACCGGAGAACAGTCGCAGACGGTCATGAGCAGAAACCGGCGGCTCGGGAAGCGGTAGCGGTAAAGTAGCAGAACGGATCACAGCAGGCCTCTTGCAAGACATTATTTTACGGCTATCTTACCATCGGAAACTCCAAATTTGGCAAGCCTAAATTAGTTGTGTAACGAGTTTGCCTCAAAAACTGTTTTTTGATTGAAATAAATGGTTGAGGCTAGTTATGTATGGCAATCCTAAATCATTTGCATAATTCTTGTAGGGCAAACCCCCCGTGGTTGCCCGATAGATAGGGTAGGCACGGGGGCACTACCCCTACAAATTTATCAGAATCATTTAGGATTGCTATATGGCAATTTATGCCAGATTAAATTTCGGCACGATCGAGCTGGCGATCGATCAAAAAGCAATAAACTTGCAAAATACTGTAAAAAAGTTAAGAATCGGAAGTATATTCCAGATTCTTGATGTCCGGCAAAGCAAGGAAGAAATCGATGAGCTTAAGAGAACGCATTGACGCAGAAATTAAAACAGCCATGAAGTCCAAGGACAAAGTTCGCTTGGAAACAGTTCGCGGCATCAAGAAATTTATTCTCGAAAAAGAAGTCAGCCTCCGTCCTTCCGGGCAAGAGACGCTGACAGAAGCTCAAGAATTGGAAATTTTGATGCAAATAGCCAAACAGCGCCGGGATTCGATCGAACAATACCGCAAAGGTGGCCGCGAAGATTTAGTGGCACAAGAGGAGGCGGAGTTGGTAATTCTTGAAGAGTATTTGCCACCGCAGATGTCAGACGAAGAGGTGAGTAAAGTTGTTGATGAAGTAATTGCTTCGGTTGGCGCTACTTCTGCAAAAGAGATGGGCAAGGTGATGGGCAAGGCAATGCAGCAGCTTAAAGGCAAAGCAGATGGTAATAAAATTCAAGACATGGTGAAAGCAAAGCTTAATCCTTAGTCATTGGTCATTGGTCATTGGTCATCGGTCAGAACTTACATCTTACACCATTCTCAATAAGCCTTTTATGGACGGGCTCTCCGGCCCATCCCACAAGAAATTCACTCTTTGTGGAACAGGCCGGAGAGCCTGTTGCTGAGATGGTACAAGATGTGAGTCAGAATGAAAAATGTAGGGGCAAACCCCCCGTGGTTGCCCCTCCTTAAATTTATAAAAAAACTGGTTTCTGAGAACTTGCGTAAAAAAACATAAAATGCTAACTTTGGTCGGGACTGGGAACTACAGACAGTGAAGTACGATCTTGAAGATTAAAGATTTAGGATTCTAAGTCTGCCAGCGATCGCCTATTTTTCAACAGTTTCTACTTAAACTTATGCAACCACCTATTGCTATTGGAACTCTCCTACAAAACCGCTACCGCTTGCTCAGTATTTTAGGTCAAGGAGGATTTGGCCGCACTTATTTAGTAGAAGATTTGGGCAGGTTTCAAGAACGGTGCGCCTTGAAAGAATTGATTCCGGTGCAAAGCGGGCATTACGTTTTGGAAAAATCGAAGGAATTGTTTCAAAGAGAGGCGGCAATTCTTTATCAAATTACGCATCCGCAAATTCCCCAGTTTCGGGCAATATTTGAAGAGAATCAGCGTTTGTTTTTGGTGCAGGATTATGTGGAAGGGATGACTTATCGCGAACTGTTGCTCGATCGAACTTCAAATGGTCGCACCTTCAGTGAAGCCGAAGTCTTGGTATTTATCCGGCAAATGCTGCCGGTACTGGCTCACATCCACGCCCGCGGCATCATCCACCGCGATATCTCGCCGGAAAATATCATCCTCCGTGAAAACGACCAGTTGCCGGTACTGATTGACTTTGGAGTGGTGAAAGAACTCGCCACCAAAGTCCTGTCTCCCGAAGGCACAGCCCACGCGACAACTGTCGGTAAAATCGGCTACGCGCCGATCGAACAATTGCAAAGTGGACGAGCCACAGCCAGCAGCGACCTGTATGCTTTAGCTGTAACGGCGATCGTCCTGCTGACGGGGAAAGAACCGCAGGAATTGATCGATCAAACAACACTTCAGTGGAATTGGCAGCAGCGAGTGCAGGTGAGCCCGGGTTTGGCTTTGGTGCTGAATCGGATGTTGAATCGCTCTCCGGGCGATCGTTATCAATCCGTCAGCGAAGTCGCCCAAGCACTCGACGGCCAAACTAATCCTCACCCTAACGCGCCAACTGTACCGCCCTCGCCACCAGTAGTTCAACCAGACCTTTCCGCAATCGCAACGGTGGCCGTAGGCCGCGCGCCTGAGCCAGCCGCCCAGAGTTCCCACCCGCAAAACCAGCCAGACCCACTAATTGAGCCGACTGCTGGCACTATTTGGGACAATCCCGCTGCTGCGATCGGTCTGTTGGCGGGCTTAGTAATCTTGACAGGCTTCGGTTCCTGGGCTTTAGTCGGCTCATTTCTCAACAACAATCCGCGCCCCAAACCCACTCCAACACCGCCAGAACTCGCAACTCCAGCACCCAGACTAACTCCAGTACCAAACCCGGAACCTTTGCCAACCCCAACCCCAACCCCAGAACCAACACCAGCGCCCACTCCCACACCTTTACCAAGCCCAAGCCCAGAACCTTTACCAGAACCAACCCCAGAACCTTTACCAGAACCAACCCCAGAACCTTTACCAGAAACAACCCCAGAACCCTTACCAACCCCAGAACCAACTCCCGCGCCAACTCCCACGCCGAAACCAACGCCCGCGCCAACTCCCGCGCCGAAACCAACTCCTGCACCCGCACCGAAACCAACTCCGGCGCCGACTCCCGCACCGAAACCAACTCCCGCACCAACTCCCGCACCAACTCCCGCGCCGTCACCGGAACCTGCGCCAACTCCTGCGCCGTCCCCGGAACCTGCACCAACTCCCGCTCCCTCGCCTTCGCTCTAGACTGGCAAAATTCCCCTAGACTAAAGTTGAGGATAATTACCAATTACTTACTAGCTATTTGCCAATGAACTCGCTGCTAATTGCTGGAACTGATACCGACGCAGGCAAAACTGTTTTGACCTGTGCTCTGGCTGCTTATTGGCAAATGTATTTCCCCGATCGCAGTTTGGGAATTATGAAGCTGTTGCAAACGGGAACGGGCGATCGCGAACTCTACACCCGTTTGTTTGCCCTCGACCAATCCCCCGAAGAACTCAATCCACTGCACTTCAGTGCGCCTCTAGCACCGCCAGTTTCGGCCGAACTGGAGGGGAGACCTATCGAGCTGGAAAAGGTCTGGACAGCGTGGCAAAGCCTCTCTGAACGTAAGAATTTTGTGTTAGTGGAAGCTTTGGGAGGGCTAGGTTCCCCCGTAACCAGGGAACTGACGGTGGCTGATATTGCCCGAGACTGGCGGCTAGCGGGGGTTCTGGTGGTTCCTGTGAGGTTGGGGGCGATCGGGCAAGCTGTAGCGAATGTTGCTCTCGCCAGACACACTGGTTTTAAGCTTAGAGGTATTGTGCTTAATTGCATTCAAGCTTATTCGGAACAAGAAATTGCCGATCGAGCACCGGTTGATTTGATCCAATCCCTAACTCAAATGCCTGTGTTAGGTATTTTGCCACATTTAGATGACCCAAATGACCTGACAAAATTAGCTAAAGCAGCTTCAGAATTAGATTTAGAGCGGTTACTTCCAGGGGCTAATTTAATACCTCAGACTGCTAAATAACCGTACTCTAATTTTAACTGGTTTCTAGGCTCTGCCTGGGAACCAATATCTAGAGGCTCTGCCTCGATAGCCTTGGAAATTTGGAGGCAGAGCCTCCGGATCTGTGTTACCAGGCAGAGCCTGGTAACGAGTAAAATAACAACTAACAACTAACAACTAACAAATAATATGGTTTCTACTTTACCAAATTTAACTTCTGTCGATTTATCTCAATTGCGGCTTGAGATTAGAAATTTGCAACCTCAGTTAGTCGAATGGCGACGGCGTTTGCACCAAAAACCTGAGTTGAGTTTTGAGGAAAATTTAACGGCGGAGTTTGTTTCGCAAAAGTTACAAGAATGGGGAATTGAGCATCAAACTAATATTGCTAAAACTGGTATTGTCGCCACTATAGACAGCGGCAAACCGGGGCCAGTTTTGGCAATTCGGGCTGATATGGATGCTTTGCCGATTCAAGAGGAAAATGAGGTGGATTATCGATCGCAGCATAAGGGAATTATGCACGCTTGCGGCCACGACGGCCATACTGCGATCGCCCTTGGTACCGCCTACTATCTAGCTAAGCACAAACACAGCTTTTCGGGCACTGTCAAAATGATCTTCCAGCCAGCGGAAGAAGGCCCAGGCGGCGCAAAACCGATGATTGAAGCGGGAGTCTTGAAGAATCCTGATGTTGATGCGATCGTCGGCTTGCATTTGTGGAACAATCTACCTTTAGGCACTGTAGGCGTGCGCAGTGGCGCGCTGATGGCTGCTGTGGAAACTTTTGATTGCACAATTTTGGGCAAAGGTGGACATGGTGGAATGCCTCATCAGACTGTAGATGCGATCGTCGTTGCAGCCCAAATTGTCAATGCCTTACAGTCGATCGTAGCGCGGAACATTGACCCGATCGACTCCGCAGTCGTAACTGTAGGTAAATTCCACGCGGGCCACATCCACAACGTCATTGCCGATACCGCTCAAATTGGTGGCACGGTACGCTATTTCAACCCCAAATATCAAGATTATTTCAACCAGCGAATCGAACAAGTAATTGCCGGAATTTGTCAGAGTTATGGCGCAAATTACAAGTTAGATTATGCTTTCTATTACCCGCCGACAATCAACGATGTCAAGATAGCTGAACTTGTGCGAAGTGTTGCGGAATCAGTTGTAGAAACTCCTGCGGGAATCGTACCGGAATGCCAAACAATGGGCGGAGAAGATATGTCCTTCTTTTTGCAAGAAGTCCCCGGTTGCTATTTCTTTTTAGGTTCGGCAAATCCAGATAAAAACTTGGCTTACCCGCACCACCACCCGCGCTTTGATTTTGATGAAACAGCTTTGGGGATGGGTGTAGAAATGTTTGTGCGGTGCGTGGAAAAATTTTGCGCTAGAGATTAAAAGCAATTTCTAGGTTTGTAGTGAGGACTTCAGTCCTCTCTTTTTCTGGTAGTTGTTGTGGTAATATTAAGGCGCGATCGCCTCCCAATTCACCTGAGAAACACCGTACAAAATAAAATTATCCAAAAGTCCGTAAGCATCCCCACAATTATAACCTTTAGCCTCAACACATTTCTTGTCAGCCCTTTGATTCACCGCCACAAAAATATCGACCCCATCCGGCAAATTACCCGAATACATTTTTAAGTTAGCAAAATCATCAAGGATGCGACCCTTATCGTCTACCGGCGGCAATTTCCACTCTTTCGGATTGCCATTTCCCCCTAACTGAATTGCCCAAGCATAAGTACCATCCAGCGCTCCATTGTGCGTGGTATATCGATTCCAAACCTGATTTCGCTTCTCCCCTATGCGCGGGTTATTTTCATAACCGCCTACCCAATATTCTGACATAAATTTGAGAAAAACTTCAGCTTCCGCAGCAAGCGAACCAGTACCGGGTACCAAATCTGTGTTTCTGCTGCTAAAAGGAACTCGCCCTAAATTCCACGACCAATTTATCGTTCCCGGCTGCGGCTTTATCCAGGTAGAAAAATCGCATAATTTCCCATTCCAGATGCAGTGAGGCCGCTTCACATCCCATCCCTGCCAATAATAAGTCTTCCCGTTCCAGTCGCGTTTGTCCGGTTCGCGATCGGCAATATTAGCTACTTCTTGGCTCATGAAAATTCCCTTTGTAGCCGTAGTAGAAATTCCTAACTCCGATTTGAAGAAAACCTCCAAAGCCGAACCTTGATGAGTTTCTGCTTTCCCCATTTTAGCTGAATATCTGCCGGAAGCTACCAACTGCTGCAAAATAACCGTAGGCAGTGCCGGACTCGTATTAGAATAATGATATTGACCGAGCGGATATTGAAGGCATCGCCCTGCTAAAACTTGCATGGTTTCTGCTAAAGTAGGACTTGGCAAAAAATAGCCTGCGTTAGGAGAAATGCCGAGTTGATTTTTCGCGGAACTGATAGATTTGTAGCCCCACTCATTGACAAGTAACTTTTCTTGCGATTGAAAATCGGCTGGAGTTTTCAGATTGCGAAGTAGGGGCAAATTTGCAATCATATCTTCGCCGTATCTAGGCGCGCTCCGCTGAAGTCCCGATCGGTGCGATAATAAATGTCCGAGGGTGACATTTTGCCACTGTTTGTCTGCAAATCCCGTGTTGAGATTGGCACAGTTTTTGTCTTTGACGGCAACTGGAAACTTGACTTTCCCGGAAAATACGGCGTGCAAATTTTGCGGAATAATCGCTACTGGATATTGTTTGTTCAAACCGGGAATTAGCGGCGGATAATGCTCTGGATCGAACAATTTCATCCCTTCAATTTGGTCGTCAGTCAGTTCTAAATTTGTGCGATCGCGCGCAGCGTTTTTCAGCACCCAGCGCACCATTGCAAAGGTAACAGGCTTGCTGATACTGCCCATCCGCATGGGAGTATCTGCGGCGACTGGGGGAGCCAGAGGAGCCTGCAAATCGTCGCCGCAAGCCGGATTTACATTATTAGTCGATCGGCCTTTCATGCGGCCTAGACCCCAAACACCGACGGGTTTACCTTTAACAGAAACACCGAGTACGGCCGCACCCACACAGCGATGGCGCATGAATGTTGTTAGGGATTGTAAAATCGGCTGGAGTTGCGCGTCACCGCTACCAGTAACGGGGATACCTTCTTCCGCTAAAGCTATGTTGTTGGACTCAGAAACCTTTCCCAAGCCTCCTAAGAGGATAGCTGAAATTAAGGTCAAAATTGTGTAAAAAAATCTGTTGAATTTTTGTCTGTTGCCAAAATTATTCATCATAAGAAACTCCAGTTAAAATAATATAGGGCGGTGTTCAAGTCCCCGCCCTTTGACAAGGATGATTTAGCTTATTGAGGAATGGGAGGCGCAGAAAAGAATACTTGATTCTGGTTGACGTTAATTAAGTTCGTGTCTTCTACAACACCAATCAAATTCTGCTTGTAGAAGATACCAGTATCTTGAGCTTTATCACCGCTCCAATTGCCAGCTTGGAGGGAATAGCCGTCCGCCAACTTGCCTTTAATCTGGATTTTATCTAGACCTAAAGTGAAATCCGTAATTGTCGCGTGGCCAGTTCCGAGGTAGTAAACGTTATTAACATTGCCGAGTACAAATGTGTCCGTTCCCGCACCACCAGAAAGAGAATCAGATTCGCTATCAGCACCGATACCGTTACCAGCACCCGAAAAATTAGCACCATCAAGGTAATCGTTACCGTCGCCGCCGATCAGATAATCTTTACCACTTCCTCCGAATAGATAATCGTTGTGAAGCCCTCCCGATAGCGTATCTTTACCAGCGCCGCCGTATAGGAAATCTTCGCCAGCGTCACCTATTAAATAATCGTTGCCTTTATCGCCATTTAACTTGTCGCTACCGAAGCCACCATATAATTTATCGTTACCGACACCGCCATTTAATTCGTCTTCTCCGAAGCTACCGTCAAGCAAGTCATCTCCACCGCGACCGAACAATTTATCGTTGCCTTCATAGCCGTAGATTGTGTCATTTGCAATCTGAAGTTGACCTTGACTGTTAATTTTAAAATCGTCTCCAACTAAAGATTTATGGAATTTACCGTCGCCGTTTACAGTGTTGTTGTCGTCGTATTGAGTACCGTTAATAACTGATGACATTTGTGTTGCTCCTATTTGTGGTTGCGAACAAATCATTTGTTCTATATCAATTAGTTTGTCTTAATATCTAGTGAGCGACAATCAGGGTAAACGCATCTAGTTTGGGAAGAATAATCAGCGGCTGAAAGCCTTGATC